>Ga0208826_1000382_pt1 | contig 47823 bp, 44 predicted proteins | sample AD_UKC115_MetaG_FD_184451 | JGI IMG/M metagenome (GOLD analysis project Ga0208826, IMG submission 184451) | Active sludge microbial communities of municipal wastewater-treating anaerobic digesters from Hong Kong - AD_UKC115_MetaG (SPAdes)... | ecosystem: Engineered > Bioreactor > Anaerobic >... | reverse complement strand
TGATATCCTTGCTCATGTAGTCCTCCTTTTGCTTATGGTCGCGAGCCATGGGAAGTATACCTTCCTTCAAGCTTGGGGGACTACACCCCTCCTCTTTCCAAATGTGCGAAAAATATTGTACGTTATCTTAACACTACCATTTTTAGAGTATCTTCGGGAAAAAACGCCCCGCCCTTTTTTGGTACTCTAAATACTGGCCCTTAAAGGTTGTTACCATGAGCCTCTCCTCGTAACGTACCAGAAGATGCCAGATCGGGTGTAGAAGAAGGGCCCAGAAGACGAAGAGATAGCTGTTTAAGAAGAGGGCCAAGCCGAAGTCGAAGACCCATAAGAAGGAGGCATAGAGCGGGTGTCTGACATATTTATAGGCTCCCGATGTGTGGAGATGGTTCCCTCTCTCCGCGGTGGGAAGCGATTTCACGCTCCAAACGATCAACACTGCTGAGATCAGACTCGTGATCACGAAAATCACGGTTAACAGGGGCCGGTTGTCAGAGATCTTGAGGGTGTCGAACCTCCTGCTCAGCAGGAGGGTTAGGGCGAACAAGAGTAAACTCACGAACAGCCCGATAGGTCCGATGCCGAAGATCTTCGCGAATCTTGAAGGCGGTTTTTGCATGGGTTTTCCTCCCCAGCTCACCTGATGAACCATGAGAGAAAGGCAAAAGTACGGATAGAGTCTCCCTTTGTCACGGTTCAATGGTACATCCGAGAAAAGCCCGACTCAAGGGAACCGCTAGAAAAGTCGGTGAGTAACCCTTGGACGTCGGGGACGGAGTCCGACGAGACGAACGCTCTCCACCCCCTGCTCTCGGCCCGCTTCCGTGGGGCTCTTCCTTTCCTTCTGTGGACCTCTGTTTAGAGGGCGGGTCCCTCCGCCTCGTGTCGGAGAATTCCGGTCGCGCCAAGGCGGATCTTCGAGGTTTTCGCTTTTCCTTGAGGGTTTTGGTATACTTTACTATTTCAAGGGGAGTTTTCCCCATCTCCCAGGAGGCGTGATCGCGTGGAAGAGGAACTGACACCGACGGGTAAAGTCACCAAGGGCACGGTGCTTCGCCTTTTTCTTCAGGTTCATCGACATAAACCCACGGGGAACCTCTACCTCAAAGAGGGGAGCCTTCTGAGAATCTTCTACTTTTCCAAGGGCCGATACGCCTATGGGCAGAGTAACATCGCCGGGGAGAAGCTAGCCGAACTCATCCGGGAAGAGAAGGCCCTTCCGGAAGAGCTTCTCCAGGACGCTCTCTCCCAACAAGCCGCCGGAGAGTACCTGGGAAGGATCCTCCTTCAGAAGGGTTACCTGACGCCTCTCCAGCTGAGCGGAATCCTTGAGAAGCAGCAGAAGAGAATCTTCGCCTCCGCCTTGGAATCCTCTTCGGGGGAGTACAAGTTTTTCAACGAGGAGCTCCCCGCCCAGATGACCCCCTTGAACCGTGATCTCATGGAGATGATCAAGGAGGGGATCTACGGGTGCCAGGATCGTCGGACCGTCCTGGCCTTGGTCGGCGGCCTTCAGGACCGCTACGAAGTGAAGGAGACCGAGGCCGCCTACTGTGGGGAGCGGGAGCTGAAGGTGCTTCAGCTCGTGGAGGAGAAGGGAGTTCTCTCCGAGGTTCTTCAGAACTCCTTCTTCGATGATTTTACCACTCTGAAGATCATCGCCTTTCTCCTGACCACCGGAGTGATCGCCCCGCGAATCGCCGCCCCCGGCCTCTCGGACTTTTCCCTCACCGTCGACGAGAAGATGGAGGCCTCGGCGGAGGAGTTTTTTCAGAAGCGGCGTGGGCAACCTCTGGCCTGGGACTTCCCTCCGGACCAGAACCCCCTCTCCTCTCCCCTTCCCTCCGACCTTCCCACCCGGGAATCCTTTCCTCCCCCTCCCGCGGGGGACTCTTTCCCCCTTCCCGAGGCGACTCTGCCCCCTTCCGCCTTCTCCTCCTCGCCGGTCGAGGGGTTTGACCAGGGGCTGGAAGAGGAGGAAGAGGAGTCCGAGGAGCCCTCTCCCTTCAAGAAGGCTTTCCTCTACGGTTCTCTGATGGTGATCGCCGTTCTCATGGGTGGCGCCTTCTACCTCTTCCAGAGTTCCCGGAAGATCGTCGCCACACCCCCTAAGCCACCGGTTCAGGAGAGGGTGGTCGAGAAAAAGCCATCCCTTCCTCCCTCGACTCTTCCCGATAACAAGGGAGGCGATCAGAAGCCCGTCCAGTCCTTGCCGACGCCGACGGAGGCGAAGGCCAGCTCTCAAAAGGTGGAGGAGCCATTCCCCGTGCCGGGGGACACAGAGGCTCCCTCTCCGGAAGCTTCGAAGAGTCAGTCTGTTCCCACCGTATCGCCTAAGGGAGAGAAGAGAGTCCCCGAGAAGAGGGTTGAGACGCCTCCTCCGCCCGCTTCACAGGAGAAGGAACCGACCAGAGCGCTTACGAAGCCGGGAACCCTGCCGGACCACCGTGCCCTTCTGAGGAGAGGGGACTTCGAGGGGGCCTCCCGGGCCTATAAAAACTCCCTCGGGAACCTTGAAACCTACTACACGGTCCGCCTTGAAGTCGATTGCACCACCGCCGCCTTGAAGGATGCGGTCACCCAGGGGGGGCTCAACCTCAATCTCTTCCTCCTTCCGAAAAAGATCAGAGGGAAGAGTTGCCATGCCGTCCTCTGGGGTCTCTTCCGAACCCGTGCCGCCGCGGAGGGGGCCATTCAAAAACTTCCGGACTTCTTCCGTCTCCAGAAACCCTCTCCTGAAGCGGTTCTCCTCGGCGATTATCTAAAATAACCACCTTTTCTCCTTTCCTCTGCAACCTTTTTGTCTCGGGGAGGCTCTTATGGGTATGGAAGGTTTAGTGGAGAGGTTGAAGCGAAGGGATGAAAAGGCCTTCGAAGCGGTGATGGGTCACTACAAGGATCCTCTCTTCCGCTTCCTCCTCTCCATGGTTGGGAAGCCCGACTTGGCGGAGGAGCTGACCCAAGAGACCTTTGTTCGGCTCTACTTCCATGTGAACTCTTTGAAAAGTGATTTTCTCAAGGCTTGGCTCTACCGGGTAGCCGGGAACCTGGCCCGTCAGGAGTTTCGTAAGCGGAAACTGCTCGGGTTCTTCTCTTTTGAGAGGGAAGAAGAGGCGCCGGGGGTCATGGGAGACGAAGAGGCGATCAACCTGAGGAGGATGATCGACACCCTTCCCGGTCCCTATCGAGTCCCCTTCGTCCTGAAAGAGGTGGAGGAGTGGTCCTTCGAAGAGATAGCGGAGACCTTGGGAAAGCCTGTAGGGACTGTGAAATCCCTTGTCTCCCGGGCCAGGGAGAAGTTGAAGGGTTCAGAAAAACGAGAAAATATACACGAGAGAGAGGAAAGCCATGAAGAATAGGCTAAGAGACTCCCGACCTCTCTTGCAAGAGGGGTTTGAGAAGAGAGTTTGGGAAGAAATCGGACGAAGGAAGGTTCGGCGGAAGGTCGTCAGGACGACGGTCCTCTCCCTGTTCTTCGTCGCGGTTGTTTTGATTGTTCTCTTCGGTTTGCCGGGGAAAGAGACCTCCAAGGTTCAGGCTTCGAAACCTGCCGATAGTGTCGTAAAAGAGGAAGTCCCCTTGGTGGAAGAGGTTTACGCAGCCTCTTACGATGAGAATACCGATTATCTTTTGGAAGACGTTTCGGAAAGTCCTTCCAAGAAAGCGACCCTTTAATCAGAGGAGGCAAAAATGAATAGAATGAGAACGAAAGGGATCCTCCTGGGGATCCTCGCGATGGGCGCGTCTTTTTTCCTCTCCGGGGAGCCTTTGGCGCCGGAGAAGATCAAAGTTACCGTGGATAGAACTCTTCCCTCTCTCGTGAAGGTTGTTGCGGAGAACGGGAAAAGGTATGCCGTCACAGGAATCGCCCTGGAACCGGATGTAGTGGTGACCAGCGGCATGGTGACACGTTTCGACAACAACAAGCTCTATGTGATCGTGGAAGACCGTCGGGAGAGAACGAGCAAGACCAAGGAGGGGAAGACCTTCTTATCCGTTGAGGTTAAATCTTCCCGGTACAGCGCCTCCCTCTGGGGACGCGATCAAGAGAGCGGCTTGGCTTTCCTTAAGGTGGAAAAAAGGGTTCTTAAGCCTCTGAAGGCTTTCGCGAAAGCTTCGGGTGGTGAAAATGTGGTCCTCCTGGGGTACTCCGCCGGGGACGAACGATGGATCTACGAAGGTGTTGTCAGCTCCCTGAAGGGCGACAGAATGATCCTCAACGCCCCGGCGGTACCCGGTTCTTCCGGAGGCGCCGTCCTCAACGAGCGAGGCGAGCTTGTGGGAATCATCCGGGGCCGTTTCGGCTTCGCTCCGGGTGGCGACTTCATCCTCCGTGAGAGCGGAAGGGAGTACACGGTCAAGGCCCCCCGGGAGGGGAGCGGCCGTTCCTTTACCTATGCAGTTCCCTCCTCTATGGTCATCTTCCTTCAGGGTCAGCTGAAGAAGTACGGGACACTGAAGAAGGGATGGTTGGGTGTGACCTTTCAAGCCTACGACGGAAAGGTGGTCGTCGAGAAGGTTGTGAAGGGCTCTCCGGCGGAGAAGGGGGGAATCCGAGTGGGCGACAGGCTCCTCGAGATGGATGGAATCCAGATCTCTTCCGCCGAAGACCTGGGGGCCGCCATACGGCGAAGCCATCCCAAGGCCACGTTGAAGATACGCGTGAACAGGCAGGGATCCGTTAAGAACCTGACCGCCGTGCTGGGGGAGAGATCCCAGGAGAACGTCGGGGATTGGTTCTGGAACGAAGGGACGGGCTGGGAATTTTCCATGCCTCTCACGGAACGCGTGGAGATCCCCCCTGTTCCCGATATTCCGGATGTTTTCGTGCGGTTTACCGGGCCGAGGGTTCTGGGGATAGACGCCCTGGAGTTGACTCCCGAACTGGCGAAAAACATGAAGATTCAGGATGGTTACGGGCTGTTGATCTCCACGGTTTTCTCCGGATCCGCGGCGGCCAAGGCGGGCCTTCTGGTGGGAGACGTGCTTTTGAAGGCCGACGGCGTTCCCCTCAAGGGGATCGACGATCTGAGAGGGGTCCTCTCCAGGAAAGAGAAGGGAAAGGTTGTCCTGGACCTTTACAGGAACGGGGCCTTAAAAAGGCTTGACGCTTACCCCGAGAAGAACAAGGAGTACGAAGCCGAAATCGCCCCTCTCAAGAACAAGCTTCGGGAGCTCTCGATCAGGCTGAAGGGTGACAAGGCCCTGAACAGGAGAATCCAGGAGCTTCAGAGGGAGATGGGACGGCTGGTCCGCGAGATCTCCCAGGAGCTGAGGAGGGAGATCACCTCCGAGAAGGTGAAAAAGAATGTGGAGGCCAGGGTGGATTCCCTCAAGAGGGAGCTGGACAAGATCGAAAAGAGTTTTAACGAGACTCTGGATCAGCTGAACGAAGAAGAGGAGGAGGCGGAGAAAGACTGAAGATCAGCTTTTCCCCCCCAACCTCGCGGGGGCTCCTCCCATCCTTGAAAGACCGGCGCGGACTCGAGGGGATGGAGAAGGGGCCCCCGTTTTTTTTAGGTGGGGCTTCTCACAGTCCTGAGAAAAGGGTATTCTTCCCTCTTGCCTCTCGGCAAGGACGTTGGCCCGTCTTGGAGAGCCCAAGAGATCGGAGAAAGGAGAGAAACGATGACCAACAGGAAGATCACCATGGGCCCGGACAAGAAGATCGCCCTGGTGGCCCATGACAACAAGAAGAGGGACCTGATCGAGTGGGCGAAGTTCAACAAGAAGCTTCTCTCCCACCACAGACTCTATGGGACTGGAACAACCGGCGAGATTCTGGAAAAAGAGGTGGGCCTGGAGGTGGAAAGACTCCAGAGCGGTCCTCTTGGGGGAGATCAACAGATCGGGGCGAAGATCGCCGAAGGGGAGATCAACTTCCTCATCTTCTTCTGGGACCCCTTGGAGCCTCAACCCCACGACCCGGATGTCAAGGCCCTCCTGAGGATGGCCGTGGTCTGGAACATCCCTATCGCCTGCAACAGGAGCTCCGCGGATTTTCTGATCTCTTCACCCCTGATGGACAAGGAGTACGATCGCCTTGTCCCCGACTACGGCGGCTACAGAGGGAGGCGGATCTCCGGCGTCGAAAGGTGACCCTTGTTGCCGGGGTCTCAGCTCTGAAACTCCAGTTTGACCCCTGGGACCACCCAATCGATGTGGACGGGGACATCGTTCTTTCCCCCCATGGAGAAGCTGTTCCCGTTGGCGAAATGGGCTGATCCGGCGATCTTCTCGGCGGTCAGGGCGCTCCATCCCTTCTTGGCGATGTACTCCGCCGTAAGGTTGGGGTTGGTGCCGATTCCCAGTTCCGCTAAAACCTCATACCCTGGGGCTCCGAAGAGATGGGGACGAACCTTCTCCTCGGCGAACTTCTCGGCCTCCGGATTCTCCCCCTCCACGGAGACGAACCGTCCCCCCTGGACGGTGAACCTGAGGGGGTAGGGGAGGGGGGCGTTCCCGCCCCATCCGGCGGGAACGGTAAAGAAGCCGTTGCTCTTTCCGAGGTGTACCGGTGGGGCGTAGGCTTCGGCGCCGGGAAGGTTTCCCCATTTGCCGGGGGTATCGAGGACGCCGCTGGATACGTGAACGTTCTCCCTGTCGATTTCGACAACCATCTCCGTGCCCGGGGCGGTGATCTTGACGAACTTGGCCTTGTGGAGCCTCTCGGCGGTCTCTTCGGTGATTCTCTTGATCTCCCTGTAGTCAACGTTCATGGGACCATCCTCTTCGAAGAGCTCCAGAGTGAACCCGGGCATGGATGCTACCCGAGCGCCTCTGGCGGAGAGACTCTTCCGGAAGTGGGTGTGGGTCAGGGAGAAGGGGGTCGTCAGGAAGAAGATCTCGCCGTGAGAGGACCTCTCCAGGAGCTCCTTGGGAGCGTCGGCCCCGTTTCGGGCCTCGGTGGGGGTGTAAGAGAGGAGGTCGGCGGAGATCCCTTCGTTCTGGAAGACCCTGAGCATCCTGTCGGCCAGGGAAGAGGAGCGTCGAAAACCCTTTCTCAGAGATTTATCGAAGAGAGGGTTCCAGTCCTGAACGATGATGATGACCTTCTCCCCGTAGTGGTAGCCCATGTTGATCGAGAGGGCGTTCAGTATAGCTTGATCGACGATGTTCATCTTGATCCTCCCAAGAAAAGACGTCTCCCTTCATTATAGAGGAAAGGGGGGAGAAAGAAAAGGAGGGCGGCCCTTCAAGGGCCGCCCTCCTCGTTATCCTCTCTTCGGTTAAACCTTGAAACGGCTCACCTTGCTCTGGATCTCCTCCGCCTGCTCTTGGAGGTTCTTGGCGGTCTGGGCGAGCTGGGCAACCCCGGAGGCGTTCTGTTCGATGGCCTGGGAGAAGGCGTGGATGTTCCGGGTGATGTCTTCGGCGGTGGAGGTCAACTCGGTGACTGATGAGGCCACCTGCTCTCCCAACTCCACGGATTTCATGGCCCCTTCCCGGATCTCCACGAGAACCTTGGTGGAGTCTTGGGAGATCTCCTTGCCTACGCTGACCTCTTTGCGGGTCTCGTCCATGGCGGCCACGGCGCCCTGGGTCTCCTTCTGGATTCCCCGGATGATGGAGCCGATCTCCTTGGTGGCGTGGGCGGTCTTCTCGGCCAGCTTCCTGACCTCGTCGGCGACCACCGCGAAGCCTCTGCCGTGCTCCCCGGCCCTGGCGGCCTCGATGGCGGCGTTGAGGGCCAACAGGTTGGTCTGGTCGGTGATCTCCCCGATGATGGTGGCCATCTCCCCGATGGTTCGGCTCTGGTCATCCAGACCCTTGAGGACCTCCGAGAGCTTGATGATCTTCTCCAGGATCCGCTCCATGGCCTTGTCCATCTCTCCGATCTGGCGGGTCCCCTTGGCGGTGAGCTTCTCCGCCTCTTGGAGGTACTCCTTCTCCCCGTCGGCGTTCTTGGCCACATCGGAGAGGGTGGCGGTCATCTCCTCCACCGCCGCGGCGACAGTGGAGATCTGGGAACTCTGCTCCTCGGTGGTGGAGGCCATCTGTTCCGAGGTGGAGGACATCTCGGTGGAGGCCGAAGAGAGTGTGTCCGAGAGTTGGTGGAGATCTTTGATGACTCCCGAGAGAGTCTTCAGAAAGCTGTTCCAATTGCTGGCGATGGTTCCCAGCTCGTCTTTCGTGTCCATGTCCACCTTTTGGGTCAAGTCACCGCTCTCGGCGAGAACGACTCTGCTCTGAATCAACCCCACCGGTCGGGCGATCTGCTTGGCGAACCAGTTGGTGATGAGGAAGAAGAGGACCAGGGAAGCGACCATGAGAATGACTCCTATGTCTCTGAGCTTCTTGGCGTCCGCAAGAAGCTCCTTCTCCGGAAGGGTGATGATGAAACGCCAACCCTTGGTAGTGTCTACCTTGAAGAAGGCGTACTTCGAGACTCCCTGATAGGTGTAGTGGATCCATCCACCCTCTTTCTTGGCGAGGAGCTCCTTCCCCCAGTCGTACTTGCTGAAGTCCTCTTCACCGATCAGCTTCTTTTGGGGGTGGGCTAAGACGATTCCGTTGCTATCGCCGATGTACCCGTAGCCGGTCTCTCCGACCTTCTGAGGGAGAATGAACTTCTCTATGAACCAGTCCCAAGAGGCCCTTGCAACGATGGCGCCGATGAAGACACCCTCTTTCTTGATCGACAGGGCGAAGATCATCGAGATCTTCCCGGTGATGGAGCTCTTCTGAGGAGGGGAGAAGAAGAAATCCTGCCCCCCCGAGACGGCCACGAAGAAGTCCCTTCCCGCCAAACTTTTCCCGACGGAGGTACGGTCGGCGTCGGCGACGATGGTCCCCTGAGCGTTCACCATCCCGATGCTTTCGAGGAAGTCGACCTCCTGCTTGTAGGCCTCCACGCGCCTCTGGGCGTTTTCAGGCTTTCCCTGCTGAAGAGCCTCGGCGGTGGCGTTCTGGGATTTGAGGGTCTTCATGATGTCCTGGGTCCTGTCGATAAACCCTAAGGCCTTCTCGTGGAAGTCGGCGGTGATTTTAGCCAGGTCTCTCACGGAGGTGTCTTCCAGGGTGTTCACGGCCCCGTTGTAGAAGAGAACGATCAGAACGAGAAAGGCGATGATGATGGCAGGCAGAAGAACGACCATCATCTTCTTGGCAATGGATAGATTCTTATAGGTTTTGAGAAGTTTCATCTTTCCCCTCCTTAGCCGCTTTGAGTTTATTGTAAAGGGAGGAGTCGAAAGATGTCAACAATGATTCGAATCAAGAGATTATGAAAACGGCCTCATCTTTAAGGGTTCAGCCTGAGAAAAGGGAGAAAATTTCACGCTTTCAAAGGAACGTGGAAAGATGAATTCGGCTCCCTACGGCCCCTTCCGCCCTCTCTTGAGGGGTGTTGTTAAAGAAAAAATGCGGCGGGGTCTCCCCCGCCGCCCGCTTCACGATCAGTTGTTCGTAAAGCTTTTGTACATAGGATCCCAGGGAGGGATAACCGTCGGTTCTGTTGAGAAGAGTTTTAAGACTTCCGGTGAGACATACTTCTTGTTGATCACCACGGCCTGGATGAAGAGATCGAACCAATCGTCGGTGATCGTGTAGTAACCGTCCTTCCCGGCTTTGGTTCCCCAACTGTTTTCAACGAGCCACTTGCCGATCTTCCCGTTCTGTTCGTCGAGGCCGACGAAGACCATGGCATGGGTCGGGAGAGTGGAGTTGGTTTCGAAGAGCTCTTTCCTGCTCAGTTTGAAAGGCATTCCGTAGAGGCTTTCCAGGTTGTGGGCCTCAGGCATCCAGATGCCTTTGTCGCCGAGGCCGTCTTGGCCGACGTCGGCTCCGAACCAGACCGGTTCTTTGTCCTTAACACTCTTGGCGGCCATCTCCTTGAGAGTCTCGATGGGCAGGTTCAGGAAGACCATGGAGGGACGGTCCGCGACGGCCTTGTCCATGTCGATGGTGTAGAGTTTTCCGAAGGGACGGGTGGGGATGGAGTAGAAGACGTAGTAGTTGTCGAGGGTGTCGCCGATAGCCTCTTTGGCGAACTCCAGGGGTGTGTACTTCTTGGATACTGTCAACTTGCCGTCCTTGTCTTCGTAGCGCCATTGGAAGCTCTTGGGGGGCACGCCGAGGTTGAGGACGAGAATCTTGTAGACATCTTTCAAGGCGGCGCTCTTGATCTTCGGCAGGTCCGCGGCCGATGTCTTGGGGTTCCTGATCTTGAGGGCGTACTCCTTGAGCTTCAGGTTGATGGCCCGGCCGATGCCCCTGGAGTGGGAGGCGTTGAATGTGTCCGGCATGACATCGCCTGGAACCAGGCCATACTTCTTGACAAGCTCGGCGACGCCGACCCACTGACCTCCGTCGCCGACGGGTTCGCGAAAGAGGAACTCTACGTAACGGTCTTCGAGGGGCTTCGCGCGGTACTTGATCACGCCCTCCAGAAAGAGGTTGGCTTTCTCGAGCTTGTCGTAGAAGAAGAGGTAGCTCTGGGAGAACTCAATGTCTTTCATGCCCAGAGTCTTAGCCGCACGGTCCCGGAGAATGTTGAGCCCCGCGAACATCCAGCAGCGGCCGGTGGATTGCTGGTTGGTGATGGCGTGGCGTTCCAGCTTGAAAGAGAAGTAGGGATCCAGGGAGAGCAACTTCTCCCTGTCCACGGTGACCTTCCCATCCTCCATTTCTGCGAGGATGTTGGAGACGAGCCTGTCGGTTCGTTCCATACGGAAGGACCCCTCGATCTCCTGCAGGAGAGTGGGAGAGATTCCGGTTCCGGACTTCTCTTTCGATGTGGCGTTCAAGGCGGAGAAGAGGAAGAGAGAGAGAGAAAGGAAGACGAGAAAACGTTTCAAGGTAACCTCCTTTGTGCATCTGTTTCTCTAGAAAATACGCTTCACAGGGGGGATTGTTTTTTAAAGGGATCTTCCGGAGGGTGAAGCGCGAGCCGTCAAGAAGATGGGGAGATCGAAGAGACACTTCGGCACTGGTCCTGGTTTGGAGTGAAGAGGACTCAGCGCGAGGGAGAGCACGGAGCCTCCCCGAGATGGGCAAGGGCCTTCTCGCTTGGTCTGGGAAAAAGCGGTAGGAGAGGAGGGGACTCCGGATCCCTTCTTACTCCCGATTCCGCCGTGATCTTGGCGGCTTGGGGAAGAAGAGGGAGGTCCTTCTTCGGTACTCCGGAAAGTCCGGGTGGCTTTGCCACTTATCCTCCAGAACAGGAACTCCAGAGACGCAAAGGAGGAGAAAGGTGACCAGCAACGGGCTGGCCAGTGCGTTCCACCCTCCCGGAAGGGGCCAGGCGAAGGCGGCGATTCCCCACCAGAGGAGGGCCTCGCCGAAGTAGTTGGGGTGCCGGGAGAGACTCCAAAGGCCGCTCTGAAGAAGCTTACCGTAGTTCCGAGGCTCCCTCTTGAAGCGGTAGAGTTGTCGGTCCGCCACGACCTCGAAGAGAAAACCCACGGTCCAGACCGAGAGAGCGAAGAGGTCGGTGAAGAGGAGGCCCGGCCGGGAGAAGTGGTTGACCATGAGGACAGGAAAGACGATCACCAGGAGGAGAACCCCTTGAAGTAGATAGACCTGGAAGAATTTCCGAAGGGGGAAGAGAGGGCCCCTCCTCTCGCATTCCTGACGGTAGCCGGTTTCCTCCTCTCGGCTCTGGTTTCGGAGAAGAAGGTAGAGGGCCAGCCTTGTCCCCCAGAGGGAGACCAGAAGAGTGACCAGAATCTGTCGAGGCTCCCCTCTCCCATGGAGGAAGAAGGAGAGGAGAGAGATGAAGACGATGATCGGTCCCCAGGCGATATCCACGACGGAATCCCTGTGCAGGAGGAGGGAGAGGACGAAGAGAGAGACCATAAGGAAAAGAACCCCCAGAGCGGAGAGGGTTATCAGTTGAACCATAAGGGACACCTTCCTTGGGGGAGGGAAGAGGCCCGTCTTCCCTTTATCAAAGCCAACCTCTGCTCCTGTAATCGGCAACGGTCCGTCGGATACCCTCTTCGAAGGGAACCGAAGGGGTGTACCCGAGAAGCCGGTTGGCCTTCTCTATGGAGAGAGGCTTGTTCCTGGTGAAGAAGGCCAATTGAGACCTGGTCAGGGGAGGCTGAACCGAGAGGGGGCCAAGAAGGCACTCCCCCACCGCGGCCGCCATTCTGAGAGGGAAGAGGGGGAAAGAGAGGGGCCGACGGCGTCCCAGGGCTTTGGCTATGGTCCGACAGATCTCCTTGGCGGGAACGGGTTTCTCGCCGGCCAGGTGGATGGTCATCCCCTGGGGAAAGGTCTCCGCGGTCATGAGGCGAAGGAGTCCGTCGACGAGATCGTCGATGTACACGGGGCTCTGACGAACCCTGGCGTTTCCTGTGACGAAGAAGGGCCCTCGGGCGATCTTCCTGAAAAGCTTCAGCGTCCTGAGATCGCCGGGACCGTAGACCCAGCCGGGACGGACGATGGCCCAAGGGAGGGAGGATGCGGCCACACGGGCCTCGGCCCGGGACTTGCTCACCTCATAGAAGTCCAGAGGGGCGGGGACAGTGCTCTCGTCGACGGGGTGACTCTCCGGGGGGAGCGATCCGTAGACGCCGCAGGAGCTGATAAAGATGAAGCGTTGGATCCCCGCGTCCTGGGAGGCTTCTAGGATTCTCTCGGTGAGTCCGATATTGGCCCTGTCGAAGGTGTCAGGGGAGGTGGACTTTCCGCCAAGTACGGCGGCCAGGTGGACGACTCCCTGGGAGCCTTGGATCAGTCGGGCCAGGTCTTCCCGGTCCTCCGGCCACTCCCTCTCTTCGACCCCAGGAATCCCCGAGCGCTTCCTGTGCACGAGGTTGAGCAGTGAGAGATCCTCTTCCGCGAGACGTCGAAGAAGGGCGCTGCCGATGAAACCCGAACCGCCGGTGATGACCCATCGTTTCGTTGTCATACCCTCTTTCTATCACAAAGGGCGGGAGGAAAAAACCCCCCGCCCTCTTTGAAGGCTTCTCTGCGAAGGCTCATGGAGCCGTGGTTTTCCGGTCCATCTCCCGGTAGACCGCGTCGACGGCTCTGGGGAGGATTTCGGGCCACCGGAGGCCCTTGTCGGAGGGGAGAGTCCGAATGCTCTTGATCGCCTCTTCCCGAGAGAGTCCTCTCTCCCTGGCCGAGAGGACTTCCCGGCGGAGCTCCTCAAGAAGGGAGGCTTGGGCTTGGAGAATCTCCGCTCCTCCCAGGTCGCCGTGGCCGGGGATGACCAGACGGGGAGACCAGGCTTGAAGCTTCTTGAGCTGGGCGATCCAGCCGGCGGAATCGCATCCACCCTCGAAGTCGAAGTAGGGGTAGATGCCGGAGAAGACCAGGTCACCGGTGTGAAGGGCGTTGATGGAGGGGAAGAGAACCACACCGCTGTCCGAGGTGTGGGAGGGGGAGGCGGAGAGAAACTCCACGTTTCTGTCGCCCAGGGAGAGGGTGATCCTCCCCTCTACCAAGAGCTCCGGGAGGGGGATCGGACTCTGGCCGTACTCTTTCTCCTCCTCCAACAGGTCCTGGAGCCTCTTCTCTTCGGCGAGGATCCCTTGGGCGTTCTCCTTGCGGAGTCTCTCCAAGGTTTCCCGTTGCTCCCGGATCCGGGCGGGGAGAGCCTGCCTGGCCCTCTCCATGGCTAGGAGAGCCTTGTCGAGGCCTTGGCTTCCCACCACCAGGGTTCCCTCGGGGAAGGCGCAGGCTCCCTGCACATGGTCGGGGTGGCCGTGGGTCAGGAAGAGGTAGAGAATCGGTTTGTCTGTGACGCTTCGGATCTCGTCGACAACGGTTTTCCCCTCCGCCGGAGCCGTTCCGGAATCGACGACGGCGACTCCGGAGGATCCCACGTAGAAGAGGACGTTCCCTCCTTTCAGAGAGGTGACCTGGTAGAGTCCCGGGGCCAAGAGCTTCGAATTCGCGCCCCAGAGGGGGAAAACAACGAGAAGAACCGTTACCAAGAGAAGGGGTAGACGTTTCATGGAGCCTCCTTTTCTGAGAAAACCCCTACGAACAGGGGTATGAAAAGTATAGCAGAGCTTTTTCCATTGGAGTACTGGGTTGCCGGGAAGCGAGGTTTCACTGAGAGGGGATCGGTTCTCTCAGGTTCCCTCTTCCATGCTGTTTTCCGATAAAAGGGAGTGTCCCTTGTAGCGTTTAAGCCACTCTCCAGGGATTTTCCTTCCCCTTGGGTTTGCCTTGGCGGAGTCAAAAGGGGGGCATTTTTGTGCCAGTACACGCTCCTCTGAGTTTGCGACGGTTAAGACCATTCAAGACACCGCTCTCGTCTGCCCCTTCGACCGGCTCTGAGAAAATGTGTATACTCAACAATCCATCGATGAGGTGAAAGGTGATGAGAGGAAAAGAGGCGAGAGCTTTCCTGACGATATTCCTCTTCCTGTTGGAAATTCCACTGCAAGCCGAGAACCTGGATATACGGGCGGCTGAAATTGACAGGTTCGTCACGGCCTGTTATGGAGAAGGGCTTCTTAACGGAACCGTTTTGGTGGCCGAAAGAGGAAGAGTTATCTATCAGAAGGCTCTGGGAACGGCCAACGTGGAATGGGAGATTCCCTGCGCTCTGGATACGAGGTTTTCAATTTTTTCCATAAGCAAACAGTTCACCGCCATGCTGGGGCTGATGATGGTCGCCGACGGAAGGTTGGACCTCGACGCTTCCGTGACAGATTACTTGCCCTATTTCCGAAAAGAGACGGGTTCGAAGATTCGGGTACGCCACCTCTTCTCCCACAGCCATGGGATTCCCTACGTCAGCTACGACAGACTCCCCTACCGTAACCGGCTGGACAAAGAGGCCTTCTTTAAAACCTATTATTCGCAAGACCTGGCCTTCGAGCCGGGTCGAGGCTTCCTCTACGGCGATGGTTTCGACATCTTGGCGGCGATCATCGAAGAGGTCTCCCAAAAGCCCTTCGAGACGCTGATGCGGGAACGGATATTCGAGCCATTGCAGCTGAGAGAAACCGGCTTCTGGCATGCATCGGCCAACATCAAGAGAATGGCCGCCAACTACCGAACAAGTCTGGAACTCAAATCCGAGCCCCTCTACGAAACGCCTCTGAACGGCAGTTGCGCCCTCTACTCTACGGTGGGGGATCTCTTCAAGTGGCAAAGGGCCCTGGCCGAGAATCGGCTGCTCACCAAGGAGTATCAGGACAGGATGTTCCAGGTTCAGGTCGATTTCGGCCGTCCCTACGGGTTGGGTTTCGACGTCTCCGAGCTTGAGTTCGCCGGGCAAAAGAAGAGGGTGGTCTGGCACGAGGGAGGGGCTAGCGCCATCTTCTTCTGGGCTCTTGACGACGACAAGCTGGTGATTCTGTTGAACAACTTCAACGGCGAAAACTACAAGGTCAGCCGGGAGATCATGAACATTCTCTACGGAGGGAGTTCCCAGACCATCGCTTCCGAGAAGTAAGAGGCTCTCCCCCGCCGGGTTCTCGGCCGGCTAATCTTCGTACAGCCGGATCTTGTAGGTCTGTACGGAGCCGAAGGAGCTCTCCTGAACCGTCAGGCCCCCTTTCCGGAGAATCTCGGCGACCCTGGGTGAGAGTGTGTAGATGTTGTTGTAGAGAGTCTTGGAGAGGGGCGGGTAGTGGTTCATCTTGTAGGCCAATTTTACGCCGGCTCCGGGGGCCTCTTTCTCCCAAGAGAAGCCTGGAAGGTAGACCTCTCTCAGCAAGGGGGTCTCTCCCAGGAGGGAGACCAGGCGACCGAAAAACTCCATCTTCGTCCACTCTCTCTCGTCCAGGGTCACAGGGAAGATCGCCTTCTCCGAGAAGAGGCTGAAAGTACAGAGATCGACGTAAGAATCCCTCTCTTCCGTGGAGAGGTTCAATAGAAGGGAGTGTGGGGGCATGGAGCGAAAAAATTGATCGACTCCCCTCTTCCTCTCTTCCAATTCGGTGCTCGTGTCGAAGAGAGGCTTAGGGCTCTCCCCTTTCAGCTCTCCCAGGGCATACCCCAAAATCTGGCCGATGGGAAGGGGCTTCTCGTGGTGGAAGGCTTGAAGACGGTAGGCCTTGATGAGGGAGAAGTTCACCAACGAGAGGAGCAGGGCCAGGAGGGTCAGAGAGGGGATCCACACCTTTCTCCGGGAGCCGAGGGTAAGGAGAAAGGCGAATCCGAAGGTCCAGAGGGGGGCGGAGTTGATGAGCCGTCTCATACCGAAGGCGTGACCTCCCCACCATTGGGGGAGTGTGGAATTGAAGAGGACCTGCAGGGCGAAGGCGGTCAGAAACCAGAGGGCGGTGACGCGCCAGACCCTCCGAGTGGTCGCGGCAAGGAGGCCGATAACGGCCAGGAGCGTGAGGGGGTGCCAGGAGAAGAGGCCGTGAAGGGGTGAGAAGAGAACCTCCCAGAGGTGTCGGGGGACAAGGGAGACGAACTCCGTGCCCTGAGGGATTCCCAACCAGAAACCGTAGAGGATCCGAAAGATGAAGAGCTGGGGGAGAAGAACCACTAGAGCCCCTCCCCCGAAGGCTGCGCCGGTGAGCAACCTCTCCTTCGGCGTGAGCCTTTTCCCGAACCAGAGGGCCAGAAGAACGGCCAGGGGAAGGATGCCGAAAGTCAGATCCTGCCAACGCACCAGCCCGGTCAGCCCGAGAGAGGCTCCGATCAGAGACCATCCTAGCGGGCTCTTCCTCCCGCCGTGAAGGGAGACCGTGTAGATCAGAAGGGAGACGGCGAAGAAGGAGAGGAGGTGGGACATGAAGGTTTCGGCGACGAAGTAATAGGTGAGGGGGGTCGCCAGCCAGACCGCCAGGAGGGCAGTCAGGGAGACGAAGGGGGAGAAGAGGCGCCGGAGGGAACGGTAAAGCATCCAGAGGGCGAGAAGACCGTAGATTCTGGCTCCCAGAGAGACGCCGTAGAGGAAGGGGAGGGAGTAGCCGTCCAGTGGGAAAGAGAGTCCCAGAGGGGCGAGAAGTGGGCCTGAGATCAAGACCAAGAGGAAGAAAGGCGACCAGAGAAGGGCCGGGCCGATGGAGTAGGGGTTGGGGACAAAGCCTGTCTGGGTGTTGTCGGTGGGGAGGGGCAGGCCGTAGCGCCAACTCTCCAGGGTCTTGAATTCGTTGGCGAATTTCAGGTCTCCGTCGATAACGGCGGAGCGAAGGTAGGAGTAGTAGCCGACACCGTCCCCTTCGATTCGGAGAGGGATGTCCCAAGACCACAGTAAGACCAGTGTGAAGAGCAAAAAGAGGAGGAGGGGGGCGATTCTGTCCCTCTCCATACACTGTCTCCAGAGACGGGCCGTTTTATCTCTAAAAACCGTCAGAAGCGGGAGCCCGAAGAGCAAGAGGAGGATCCAGAGGATTCCTCGGTTCCGGAGGTTGACAACTCCCAGGTCGAACCCTCCCGTGGTGTAGGCCGCCGCAAGGAACCAGAGGGAGAGGAGGGCCAGGGAGAGGAAGAGGGGGTAGAGAACCCTTTTTGCGCCAGGGGAGAGCCGAAAGGAGAAGCCGCGAACAATAGCTTTCCAAAGATCCGTTCTCACGATTCTTCTCCTCGCTCCGCCATACTTTCCCGATTATACACTACTAAGAAGAGGACTCAAAGAAAAGGGCTTTTCGACAAAATAGACGACATTCATCCTTCAGGGTTCGCCACCGTCGCCCTCCTTGACAAGCGACTCGGCTTCCCGTAAAATACCCTATCCCTCTAGGAGGAGAAGATGGGGCTCTCGGATGCTTTCATTAAAAGGATGGAGAAGAAGCTCCTTGACAAAATGCAGGAGATCGTCTCCTCTCTCGACGAGATCATTGACCGCACCGCCGATACGGACTCCCGGGGCGCTCAGGATGAAGGGGACCGTTCCGTATCCCACTACAGCCTCCACTACCTCTCTCAACTCTCGACCCGGGAGCTGGAAACTTTCAAGGCCATAGAGTCCGCCTTGGGGAAGATCAAGGAAGGGAACTTCGGTGTCTGCGAGGGGTGTAAGGATGAGATCAACCCCAAACGCATAGAGGCCATCCCCTGGGCCAAGTATTGCGTGGAATGTCAAGAGAAAAAGGAAAAGGGCTTCCTGTAAAGAGAGCGGTCCTCTCCTTCCTCAACTTTCTTTTTCCCTCCTTCTGTAGAATCTGTGGAAAAGGGTTGAAGGGTTCGGAGTATATCGTTTGCCAGGATTGCCGCCAAGAGGCCCTTCCCTTCGCTTTCCGCCATCCCGTTCTTCCCCTTGAGAAGGGCCGTCTCCTCTCTTTCTACCGTTTCCAGGGGAAGGTCAAGGACATGATCTACCTCTTTAAATACCAGGGGTGTATGCCCTTGGGCCCCCTCCTCTTCGACCAGGTCATCGACCGATTCGAAGAGAAACCGATCCCCTACGACCTTCTTCAACCGGTTCCCCTGACCAGGAGGAAGAGGCGGCGGAGGGGTTACAACCAGTCCCGGCTCCTGGCCGCTTACCTCTCCGGGAGGTGGAAGATCCCTACCGGAGATCTGGTGGCCAAGAAGAGAGAAACCCTTCCCCAGGCCCTTCTGGGGAAGAGAGAACGCTCCCGGAACCTTTCCGGCTCCTTTGCCTTGAAGAAGGGGGTCGATTCCACCGCGTGGAAAGGGAAATCCCTGCTGGTCGTCGACGATGTCTTCACGACGGGGGCCACCTTCGAAGAGCTCTACAAGACCCTCGAGCCCCTGGGTTTCTCCCGTATCGACATCCTGACTCTGGCGGTGGCCGATGCGCCGCCTGCCACTTCCGTGATCAACCCCGAAGAACCCGCGTCTAACGCTGAAAACGGCTGAGAAAGAGGGCTAACTCCTCTCTCCCGCCCCGGGAGGCTAAGACCATCTCGATGACCTCCCGAAGGGCCCCGCTCCCTCCCTTGGCCTTGGTCACGTAGTCCGCCTTTCTCCGCAAGAAGGGGTGAGCGTCGGCAACGGCAACACCAAGGCCGGATCTCTCCATGGCCTTCAGGTCCATGATGTCGTCGCCAAGGAAGAGGGTCTCCTCGGGGGTGAGACCACGGCGGGCCCAGATCTCCTCCAGGGCGGAGACCTTCTCTTTCACGCCCATATGAAGCTCTTCTACTCCTAGATGGGAGGCTCGGAGGGCGACACCGGGAGAGCTCTTCCCTGTGACGAAGCCGACCTCGATCCCCCCCCTTCGGGCCAGGAGGATCCCGGCCCCATCCTTGACATCGTACCCTTTGACCTCCTCCCCTTGGGAGAGGAGGAAGAGGCGGCCGTCGGTCAGGGTCCCGTCAACGTCGGTGAGAAGAAGCCTCACCTTCCTGGCCCTCTCCCAAGGACGCCTCATTCTCTCTTCCACAGCTCCTCACTGACGCTGCATGTCTTCCATAGTGAAGGCGGTCTTCTTGGCGTACCCGGCGGGAACATCGTAGATCCCGGCGGGAGCGGCTTTCTGGGAGATCTCAACCACGTCGCTTCGGGAGGAGATCATCCCTCCGGCCTTGGTCTCAGAGGCGACCCAGAAACCCTGGATTTTGCTCATCTCTTTGACGCCGACCTCGTCGATCTGCATCGACAGGCGGCGAAGCTGGGAGAGGAGTTTCTCCTGGGACCCCTGCAACTTGAAAGGGACCTCCGTGGAGGCCCAGACCTTCATCTGAAAAAAAGGCCTTCCCATCATGGTCATGGTGACATCGTAGCCCTTGGCGTTGAAACCGTTGACCTTCTGGGCCAACCCGTTGGCCTTCACGTCCACGGTGATCTTCATCTGAGCCATCATCGCGGCGATCTCCGGCGGGAAGAGCTTGGAGAAGTCCAGAGGAAGGGCCGTCTCTGTGTAGCTCTTCTTGGCATGGTTAACTATGAACATCTTCATCTTGTTGACGTCTATAATCACAACGTCCCTCTTGGAGATGCTGACCATCCGCCCTTCGCCGAGCCATTGCTCGGAGATCTCATCCTTGGCGGGGTTCTCTTTCCCCATCATCTTATCGGTATGGTTCTTCGTCTTGATGTAGATATCGGCGCTCATGGCCACGGTGAAAGCCATTATCAGCGAGGCTACCAGCAGAAACTTTTTCATCGTCTCCTCCTAAGAGAGAATTGACTCCCATTATAACCGATGGAGATAAAAAGTCCAAAGCCCTTCAGAAGCGGGGATGTTTGACTTTCCGACCCTTTTTCATTAAACTCTTCTTATGAGGCCATCGATTTGGATTGCCACGGACCTGGATGGGACTTTCCTGAACCTGGAAGATTTTAAGGGCGAAAGGAGCGCCGCCCTTCTGCCGGAGCTCAGGAGGGCCGGTGTCCCGGTCGTCTTCGCCACCTCAAAACCGGCGGTCGAGGCCCTCACCCTTCAAAAAAGATACGGTCTGGACGATCCCTTCATCGTTGAGAACGGGGCTGCAGTCTACTACTCCGAGAGCTTTCTAAAAAGACGCAACATCGTTCTGGAGGCTGAGAAGCGTGGGGTTTACCGTGTCCAGAGGCTAGGTCCTTCCCGGGAAAAACTCCTGACAGCCTTTCAAGAGGTCAGGGAGAAGAACGCCCTTCCCCTTCTGACCCTGGACTCTCTTCCCCTTGAGGAACTCTCCTCGCTCCTGGAGATTCCGGTGGACGTTCTCTCTCTGACCAAGCAGAGGGAACACGACATCCCCTTCTTTACCCTCAACCGGAGCGATGAGTACGAGGCCCTTCTGAGCGAAGAGTTCTCCTACCGCGGCTACAGGGTCCAGCGGGGGAACCGCTTTTACCACCTCACAGGGGATTACGACAAAGCCAAGGCCCTCTCCCTCCTCTTTACGACGTTGGGGCTTGTCCGGGGGGAGATCTGGTTGATGGCCCTAGGGGACAGCGGAAACGATCTCGAGATGCTCAATATGGCCGATCTTCCCGTGATTGTCTCACGACCGGACGGGGAAGTGGACGAGAGGCTCTTGAAGGGAGCGGCAAGGGCGCTTCGAACGAACTCCTCCGGAAGCGATGGATGGAGCGAGGCCGTGAAAGCCCTTCTGCCTCTCTTTGGCGCTTGATTTCGAAACTGTGGAGGCAACCATGGTTCGACAACCTTTCGTGGCAGACCGGTTCTACCCAGGAAGTCCAGAGAAGTTACGCGCTCTTCTTCAGTCCAAGGTTCCTACCACGGTCTCTGTCCGTCCCGAGGCTCTAGGTGCCCTTGTCCCCCACGCGGGATACGTCTACTCCGGAGGCGTGGCCGGTGAGGTCTACGCGCGGCTGGAGGTTCCCTCGACGGTTCTTCTTCTGGGCACAAACCATACCGGGATGGGCTCTCCCTTCTCTCTCTCTCAGGCGTCCGCCTGGAGGACGCCTCTAGGGGAGTGTCCGGTGAACAGGACTCTCCAGGAACGTCTCCTTCTCTACGTCCCTTACCTGAGGGAGGACGAAGAGGCCCACAGGGAGGAGCACTCTCTGGAGGTACAGCTTCCCTTCCTCCAATACCGTAACCGCTCTCTCTCGTTGGTCGCCCTCGTCGTAGGGAGTTACGACCAGAGGGAGTTGCTTCTCGTCGGCCAGGGGATCGGGAAGATCCTCCGCGAAGAGGGCGAACGGGTCGCCCTGATCGTCTCTACGGACTTCAGCCACTACGTTCCCCAAGGGGAGGCGGTCAGCAAAGACCGTGCGGCTTTGGAGGCGATAGAGAACCTCGATGCGGAAGGGCTATGGCGAGTCGTGAAAGAGATGCACACCACCATGTGCGGCCTCTCCCCGGTTGTCACCGCCTTGGCGGCTCTCAAGGAGATGGGCGCGACGAAGGGAGAGACCGTTCTCTACCAAACCTCTGGAGAGATCACCGGAGACTACACGGGGGTAGTGGGGTACGGCGGGGTGCTCTTCGTCTGAACCGATGATTGTGAACATACTTAGGAGGATTTAAAAAATGGATAAAAAAGCGGTCTTCACCCTCTCGGCTCCCGCAGCTATCGGCCCTTATTCTCAGGCCGTTCTTCTGGATCATCTTCTCTTCGTTTCCGGTCAGCTTCCTATCGACATGGAGACCGGGGCCCTGATCAGCGGTGACATCGCGAAAGAGGTCCGCGTCATCTTTCGAAACATCCAAGCCATCCTGGAGGCGGCGGACTCTTCTCTGGATAAAATCTTGAAGGTGACGGTTTTTGTGCAAGACATGTCTCTCTTTGCCGCTTTGAACGAAGAGTACAGGAAGCATTTTCACGAACCCTTTCCGGCCAGAGAGGTCATTCAGGTCGCCGGTTTGCCCAAGGGAGCGGAGGTCGAGATCAGTGTGATCGCTTTCAGGTGAGGGAGAAGCCCGAAGGTTCCTCGATTCCGTAATCCTTGACCTTTTGCCGGAGGGTGTTGCGGTGGATTCCCAGGAGTGCCGCGGCCTGGGTTTGGTTGTAGTTGACCTTCTGGAGCGCCTCCTCCAGGAGACGACGTTCCAGGGCTTGAACAAGGTCTCTCAGGGAGAGGTTGTTCTCGAGGGCGAACCTCGAGAGTTCACCGATTCGCAGTTGAAGGTCCATGGGTGGGGTTTGCCTCGAAGAGGTTGGATGAACCGATGAGGGAGACCACTCTCGAGCCTCCCTCATAGATCATGCGGGAAAGAGAATCCCCTTTAAGGATGTTCCGGTTTCCCACAAAGACCACCAGAACGTAGAGGAGGGCGAAAGAGAAGGCGAACCCTTCCAGGAAGCCGAAGACTCCTCCCAGAAACCTATTGAGCAGCTTCAGGTGGCCGAAGAGGACCTTGGTCATGAAGGCGGCCAGAACCTTGCCCAGGAAGAGAATCGCGAAGAAGATCAAGAGAAAGGCGATCGTCTTGGAAACGGGGGGTTGAAAGGGGAGGTGGGAGGAGAACTGCTCTCCGAAGCGGAAGGCGGCGATCCAACCGACCAAGGCGGAAAAGATGGAGATCAGGGAGGAGATCAGGCCGCACCAGGCTCCGGTGATCGTGAAGACAAGGAGAAGCCCTGCCAGGAAGAGGTCGAACCCGGACATGAATTAGCAGCCCGGATCGGAGCCGGTGAGGGTCTGGAAGATGCTCTGGTAGATGCGGGAAGTCTCCTTAACGACACTGTCGGGAAGGGGTGGGGGAGGGCTCTTCCTATCCCAGGAAGAGGAGAGGAGGTAGTTGCGGACATACTGTTTGTCCAGACTCTCTTGGCCCCGTCCCGCCTTGTATCCGTCCCGCTTCCAGAAGCGGGATGAGTCGGGGGTGAAGATCTCGTCTACCAGAATCGGTTCATCCCCATCGAAAGCCATCTCGAACTTCGTGTCCGCCAGGATGATTCCTTTCCCTTCGGCGTAGACTCTCGCCTGCCGGTAGAGCTCCAGCGCCGTCTCTCTGATCCTTGAGGCTCTCTTCGCGCCAATGGCTTCCACCAAAGCCTCGTAGGTTGTCGGTTCGTCGTGGCCTTCGTCGGCTTTGGTAGTAGGTGTGAAGAGCGGTTGCGGGAAAGCCTCGCTCTCGGTCATTCCAGGGGGAACGGAGATCCCCGAGATGGTCCCGTTCTCCCTGTAGGAGTTCCATCCGGAACCGGAGATGTAGCCCCGGACAATGATTTCGAAGGGTAGGGGTTTCAGCTTGCGCACCAAGACCGAACGTCCCCGGAGAAGATCCTTGTGGTCCCTGAAGGGGGCTGGGTAGAGGTCCACATCGCCTGTCACCACGTGGTTGGGAAACTCCCGGGAGAAACGGTTGAACCAGAAGAGGGCCAGGCTGTTGAGGACGGTCCCCTTGCAGGGGATCAGGGAGGGAAGGACGTAGTCGAAAGCCGATAGGCGGTCTGTGGAAACGAGGAGGAGATTCTCCCCAAGGTCGAAGACGTCACGAACCTTGCCGCGGCGGAAAAGTTTGGCTTCAGGAATTTCAATCTTGGATACCAGCATGAGAAAAAGATAATCGAAAACCACCTTCCTGTCAACGTCAGCCAAAGGGGTGACCGAATCAAGAAAAAGCCAATAAAAGAGATAGATGCGAACTTTTTTTCCCTCTTTCTCGGCGTGTTTTGAACAGGGTTTGTGAAAAAGGAGGTTTCAGGGACCTCTTTTTTTTCGTCGTTGTTGAAGAGGGGTCGAATTGACCAATTATTGTGCACTTACAAAGGCTTGTCGTTCCAAAGAGATCGGATTCTTTCCTTTCGTGACAACCCTCTTCGGCTCTCTTTCGGCCTTGTCGCTTCCCCCGCTTTCGGCTATGATCTTACCATGGCGAGAAGAGCGAACACCCCTTTCACTGTAACCCTCTCCGGCGCCCGGCCGAGGCGATGGGGGGCGCTGGCGGAAGGAGACCCTCTCGTCGATCCTTTGAGGGGAGGTCGAGAATGAGGCCCCTCCTCTTGGATTGCCGTAAGGTGGAGGATTTCGGCATCGGGACCTACCTCTCCTTCATCTTTCAGGGTCTTGTCGACTCCGGGAGCTTCTCGGGAAGGCTGATCCACCTTAAGGGGACCCGTCGCCTTCGGGCCCCTGGGACAAGCTTCCTGGAGACAGGGGTTCCCAACTACGACCCCCGGGAGCACGTCGTTATTCCCCACCTCTGCGCGCCCTTCCGGGACCACCTCTTCTTCTCCCCCCACTACCTCTACCCTTACTTCCTCTCCCAACCCCTGATCGTTACTGTCCATGATCTGATCCACTTCCGACTCAGCCACCTCTTCCCCCCCTGGAAGGTTGCCATGGCCAGGCCTTTTCTGAAGCGGATCCGCCAGAGGGCGCAGGTGATCTTCACGGGTTCCGAGACGACCAGGAGGGATCTGGAGGAGCTCTTCTCCATCCCCAGGGAGAGGGTTCGGGTCGTTGCCGACGGAGTGGAGGAGGAGCTCTTCACCCTACCTCTCTTCGAGCCCCCTCCTGCGGACTTCCCCTACCTTCTCTACGTAGGGAACACCAAGAGACACAAGAATGTAGGCCTTCTTTTAGAAGCCTTTCCCACCGTTCTCTCCCGTTTTCCCGACCTTCGGCTTGTGGTGGTTGGGGGGCCGGAGAGCGAGGATCTCCTCTCCCTCAAGAGGGAGAGGAACCTCTCCTCTCGAGTCGTCTATACGGGGCCCCTGGAGAGGCGGGAGCTCTTCCGGTGGATCGACCACGCCCTTCTCTTCCTCTTTCCCTCCCTCTACGAGGGGTTTGGCCTTCCCCCCCTGGAGGCCATGGCCAGGAGAGTTCCCACCCTTAGCTCTCCCGGAGGGAGCCTGAAGGAGGTTCTTGGTGATGGGGTCCTCTTCTTCGATCCTCTCGAAGCCGGTGAACTCGCCGAGAAGGTCCTTCACCTCCTCCTTCACCCGGGGGAGAGGGAACGGCTTGCTCAACGCGGCTATGAGAGGGCTTCTTCCTTCACCTGGAAGGGCTCGGTGGACTCCTATCTCCGAGAGTTGGAGAAGCTTTGAGCGCTTTTCAGGAGGGCGGTGGTCTCAAGAGGGAGGATGGTCCTCTCCTCTTTCCGGTTTGTTTGGGGCAACCCAGGCGTTTCGGCGAAGGCTCTACCTTGACAAACCTATGGGGGGACTTTAAAATTCAAGGGATGAAACGGTGCCTGCTCTTCGCTCTCTTGCTGATTCTCTCTCCCCTCCTTGTCGGGGAAGTGGGGGTTATCCTCAAGGTCTCCCCTCTTCCCGCCAAGCTCCTCCCCGGTCACGGCTACTCCTTGAGGCTGAGCTGTCAGCCTTCTTCGGGACGTCTGGTCAACTACTACCCCCTGATGACCATCACGCTGGAAGATTCGACGGTGTTTCGCTTTCCCAAGAGGGAGATCAGCGTCAACGACCTTGACCCGAAGCTCATCGAGAGGGAGGGGAAGAAGTATCTCGACCCATCCCAGCCGCTCAAGGTCCCCTTCTTCATCTCCTCCGACAGCGCCGGAGCGGAGACGACACTGAAGGTGACCGTCAACGGCTTCTACACGGAGTTCTCTTCCCGGTTAACCCTGAAGTTCACCCAAGTCGTCAGGCTGAAGGCCGTGGTTTCGAAAGAGTGAAGATGATCGAGAACGGAATCGTCACCGTCCGCTCCAAGAGCGAGCTGAAGGAGTTTATCGACCTCCCCTTCCGTCTTTACGGGGAGAACCGGTTCCCTTGCTGGGTCCCCCCCCTGAAGCTGGAGATGCGGGAGAGGCTGGACCGGCGGAAGAACCCTTTCTTCGAGTACAGCGAAGGGGAGTATTTCCTCTTCCGTCGGAACGGGCGCACCCTGGGGAGGATCACCGCCGGGGTGAACCGCCGTTATATAGAGAAGTTTCAAACCCCCACGGGCTTTTTCGGCTTCTTCGACTGCGAGGACGATCTTGAGGCCGCCTCGGCTCTCTTCGGAGCCGCCGAGGAGTGGCTCCGGGAGAGGGGGATGAAGGAGATTCTCGGCCCATTCAACTTCTCGACAAACGAGGAGGGGGGAGTCCTCCTGAAGGGCTTCGACCGTACCCCCATGGTCATGATGCCTTACAACCCCGAGTATGTTCCTCCCCTTTTAGAAGGGTGCGGCCTGACCAAGAAGAAAGAGCTCTGGGCCTGGTACGTTCAGAAGGATACGGTGCTCCTCTCGGACCGCTTGAAAAGCTTTGTCGAGAGAGTCGAGGGGCGGGGGGATATCACCATCCGCTCCATCGCCATGGGAAGGCGGTTCAAAGACGATCTGGATAAGATCCGGGTGGTATACAACGAGGCCTGGAAGGACAACTGGGGGTTCGTCCCCTTTACGGACAGGGAGATCGACGCCTTGGGCAAGTCCCTCAAGCCTGTTCTCGATCCCGATCTCTTCTACATCGCCGAAGAGAGGGGTGAGCCTGTGGCCTTTATCGCCGGAGTCCGGGACGTGAACAAGGTGTTTTACAAGATCAAGGGCCGTTTGTTCCCCTTCGGTCTCTTCCGTCTTCTCTTCGGGATCTCCCGGGTCAAGGAGATGCGGGTTGCCGTCATGGGGGTCAGACCGGCCTACCGGCGACGTGGACTCGATGCCGTTCTCTACTACAAGGTGATCTCTTCGGCGATCTCCAAGGGAATCGTCGCCTCCGAAATGTCCTGGATTCTGGATGATAACCATGGGATGAACAACATCCTTCACAACCTGAGAGCCTCCCGTTACAAAGTCTACGGCCTCTTCGGCAAGAGCCTGATCCCTGAAGAGGAGACCCTGGAAACCCCTTCCCCTTGAGAGGGATGAGAAAAAGGGGTATGGTAGGAGAGAACTTCCCCTTAGGAGAGGGAGACATGAGTGAAAACGAAGTGAAGGTGGTTTGGGAAAACTGGTTGGCCGCGCGCAGAAGAAAGGCCGAGGCCAGTTGGGATGAGCTCTTCGAATCGATCGCCGACCTCTTCCGGAGCCGCGGAGCGGAGATGGTCTCCCACCTCTCTCCCGATGAGACGGGGGAGCTGGACAACGCCCTCAAGGTATGGCGGGAGGAGATCTACAAAGAGGCGAAGGAACAAGCCGACAAAGAGGCTCAGGAAGCCCAAGAGGCGATGGCGAAGGAGGGCGCCGAGCGTCCTGACGTTGTTCAGTCCCTGGAACTGCTTAGCGAATCGATCAACCGGATCCTTCAGGGGGAGAACCAGAACGCTATCCTCAACGAGATGATGGATGGGGTTTCCCACTTCTCTTCTCGGGCCTATTTCTTCATCAAGAAGAGGGAGACCTTCCTCCTCTTCAAGACCCAAGGGAGCGCCCTGGCCAAGGGTCAGCTTTCCAATGTCGCAATCCCCTGCTCCCTGGACACCTCTCTGCGACGCGTCTTCGATACCGGTCTCCCCTTCCTCGGTGCCGCCGACACCTTCTCAGAAGAGAAGATGGTCCTGACGAGGCTCGACACACCGGAACCGGCGACTCTCTACCTCCTCCCTCTGAAGATCAAAGGGAAGACCATGGCCATCCTCCTCTGCGACGGCGCGAACCTTCCCCCCTTCCAACCCCAGGCCCTGGAGATTCTCACCAACATCACGGGGCTTTCCCTCGACCTCCTTCCCCTCAAGAAGATCTATACGACCACCCTCCTGGACCAGCCCTCTCAGCACAACGTCGCCGAGAACAGCCACCACGTTTTTACGGCTTCCGTAGAAGAGCCCGAAGAGATGAGCGAAGAGGAGCAGACGCAACACCGTAACGCTCAGCGCCTCTCCCGGGTCTCGGTCTCCGACATCCTCAGCTACAAGAGAGACCTCCTCGAGAAGGGACGGCAGGAAGGGAACATCTACAAGTACCTTCGTCTGGAGATCGATCAAGCGGCCGCTCACTTCTACAGCAAGGTGGAGGAGAAGATCTGGAAGAAGAAGAACTACTTCGAACTCGATCTTATCAGCCACTTGGCCATGGGGGACAAGAAACTCTTAGAGGGGTTCCCCTTCAAGGGTGTCTGACCGCCGGCGCCTCAAGAATCTGGCCAAGGTTCTCGGGGCGGTCGTCCTTCTCTCTTTTCTCTTCTCCCTTCTCTTTTCCCTCTTTCCTGAGAGAAGAGTCTCCTTTCGGACACAAAGGACAAATCTGGTCAGGGCCGAACGGGTCCGCGACCAACTTCCCCCGCCTCTTCCTATGCGGGATTCCCGTTTCTCGACCCTCTACCCCCGGCTCCTGCGGGAAAGGAAATTCGTCAAGGCCGAAGAACTGCTCCTGACCACCCCGTTCCCTTCCTCCCTCAGAGACTACAGGAATCAGCTTCTCCTGAAACTTCACATCGATTCCCGCCGCTTCTCCCGGGCCCGTCTCCTCTGCCGGAACCTTCGCCCCTCCCCCCTCTCCCCTTGGCGAAAGGAGATCTTGGCCGGGTGCCTACGGGCGAAAGGGGAGGAGAGCCGTTGGGAAGAGGTGGAAGAGGATCTCTTCCGTTACCGCAGGAGTCTCGAGAAGGAGTACCCCGACTTGGTTCTCTTCTGGAGAGCCCGTTTGGAAGAGGGGAAGAGGAACAACCTCCAGGCCCTGGCCCTTCAGAAGAGACTTCTCTCTCTCCACCCTCTCTCCCCCTGGGCTCAGAGAGTTCCCACTCCCCGGGTCAGGGCTCTCTTGGCTTCCCTCTCCTCCCGTGAGAGGGAGGTGAGAATCCGGAGGCTCCTGCGGGGAGGGGCGGTCGAGGCGGCGAAAGGGGAGGCCCTTCGGTTCCCCTCTCCCCAGAGGGAGCTCTTCCAGGGAATCGTTCTCTACCGAAGGGGGCTCTTCAAGGAGGCCGAAGCCTCTCTCTCCCGAGTCCTTCCCTCCACTTCCCTCGGCCCCGAGGCGGTTCTCTACAGGATGAGGATTCTCTTCAAGAGGGAGGGGAGCGAGGGAGTCGAGCGCTTCTTCCGGGAGCAGGAGGGCCGGGGGCTGGCCGGGGAGAATCTCTGGGTGACGGTCGGTGATTTCCTCTACTCCCGTCTCAACTTCTCCCTCTCCCGGGAATACTACGAAAAGGCGGCCCGAAAGGGCCTTGCCGACGAAGAGACCTGGCGGAAGCTCCTTTGGCTCGACTACCGTTTGGAGGGGCAAGCCGCCGCCCTGGAGAGGTTGGAGGAGAAGAACCGCCTCTTCCGGTCCCCCTTCCCCGCTTCTGAGCTCTACTGGGAAGCCCGTTTCCGGGAGGAACTCAGGCCCTCGTCTCCAAGGGCCCGAGCCCTCTACCGAACCGTAGCCCTGGAGTACCACCAACACTACTACGGAGACCTTGCCTGGAAGAGGCTTGGCGAAAAGGAGCGGACGAAGATTCTCCAGGAAGCCCGAAAGAAGAGTCTCACCGCGGGAACCGCTGAACCCCTTCCTCAGACCCTGCCGGTTGGAGAGGGAGTGGATCGGGTCCTTCACCTCCTCTCCCTCGGCCTTGACGGTGCCGCCCAGAGGGAGATCGAAGCCTTTTCAGGCCTTTACGAATCCTCTCCTCTTCAGGGCCTTGCCGCCGAGCTCTCTTCCAGGGCGGGTCAACTCTTCCTCGTTCACCGTTACCGCCTCAGGACTCTTCACCCCTACGGCCTCACCACATCCCGTCGCCTTCTATCCTACGCTTATCCGATCTCTCCGGAGATCTTCCCCCTGGTGGAGCGCTCCAGCGGAAGAGAGGGAATCGACCCGTTGCTCGTCCTCTCTTTAATGCGTCAGGAGAGCTTCTTTCGAAGCGATGCCCTCTCTTTCGCCGGCGCCCGGGGACTCCTCCAGCTCCTCCCCTCGACGGCGGCCCGGATGGCCAGGAGAGGAGGCTTGCCGGTTCCCCGGCCTGAGGAGCTCTTCCTTCCCAGAGTCAACATCCCCCTGGGGGTGATCTACCTCAGAGAGCTCTTCTCCCTGTTGGGTGAGGGGAAGACCCATTGGGTCCTGGCCTCCTACAACGCCGGTGAGAACCGCGCCCTCCTCTGGGAGAAGGCCTTCCAAGACTACCCCAACGATGTGGCCGTAGAGATGGTTCCCTTTTCGGAGACTCGCAACTACATCAAGATCGTCCTGAGCAACCGAAGAATCTACGGACTCCTCTCCCAGGGTGAGGGGTGAGCCTTTCCCCCCTTTATGGTATAATCTTTTTCCATGTGGAAAACGGTGATCGGCCTCGAAATTCACGCTCAGCTTCTGACGTCCACCAAACTCTTCTGCTCCTGTCCGGCCAACTACGGAGACTCCCCCAACAGCAACGTCTGCCCGGTCTGCTTCGGCCTTCCTGGCGCCCTTCCTGTTCTCAACGGTGAGGCTGTCCGCCAGGCGCTCCGCGCGGCCCTGCTCTTGAACTGTCGCATCAACCGGACCTCCAGCTTCGATAGGAAGAACTACTTCTACCCCGATCTTTCCAAGGGCTACCAGATCACCCAGTTCTTCCACCCTTACGCGGAGAACGGCTACATGGAGATCGAGGTCGGAGGAACCCGACGGATCGGCATCACCCGTATCCACATCGAAGAGGACGCGGGGAAATCCTTTCACGACGAAGAGAGGGGGGAGACCCTGGTGGACTTCAACCGCTGCGGGACACCCTTGATCGAGATCGTTTCGGAACCCGATCTGGAGACTCCCGAGGAGGCCGCCGAATACCTCCGCCGCCTCAGGGAACTCCTGGTCTACGCAGGTGTCAACGATGGGAACCTTGAGGAGGGGAGCCTACGCTGCGACGCGAACATCTCTCTCCACCGGGAGGGGGAACCCCTGGGAACCCGGGTGGAGATCAAGAACCTCAACTCCTACCGTTTCCTCCAGAGGGCGCTTCGCTATGAACAGGAGAGGCAGGCCGAACTCCTCGAGAGGGGGGAGGAGGTTGGGAGGGAGACGAGGCTCTTCGATGTGAAAAGCAACCGAACCATGGTGATGCGGACTAAGGAGCAACTCCTGGACTACCGGTACTTTCCCGAACCGGACCTGGGCATCCTCAGAATCGAAGAGGAAGAGATCCGCCTGGCCGGGTCGACCCTTCCGGAGACGCCGGCCCTCAAGAGGGAGAGGTATGTCCGGGAGTACCACCTCTCTGCCGATGACGCCAAGATTCTGGTCTCCTCACCCTCCCAGGCCGCTTTCTATGAAGAGACGGTGAAGCTCGGCGCTCCCCCTGTCAAGGCGGCCCATTGGCTCTTGACAGAGCTTCTTCAGCACGCCTCCGGCTCCGATCCCTTCCTGACTCCCCCTCTGACACCGAAGGCCTTTGCGGATCTTCTCGTCTCCCTGGAGAAGGGGAGAATCACGGCCCCTATGGCCAAAGATCTTCTCCCCGAGATGATCGAGAAGGGACTCTCCGCGACGGAGTTGATCGCAAAGAAGGGGATCGCCCTCGTCGACTCCCCCGAGGCCGTCAAGGCTATGGTGAAGGGGGTTTTAGAGGGTCTCCGTCCGGAAGTGGAGCGTTACCGGGCCGGGGAGACGAAGCTTCTGGGCTTTCTGATCGGCGAAGTGATGAAGAGCTGTAGGGGAGCCGCCCAACCCAAAACAGTCAACCAGACTGTCAGGGAATTTCTCGAAGGAAAAGAAGAATGATCAGTGAGACATCCTATAATTCAGCCACCCTTGAGGCCCTCAGAGAGAAGGCCCGTGTCATCCGCGTGAAGGCACTGAAAGAGATCGCCTGCGCCCAATCCGGTCACCCTGGAGGTTCCCTCTCCTGCGCCGACATCCTCGCCGCCCTCTTCTTCTTCAAGATGAGGTTGAACCGGGAAGACCCCCACTGGGAAGGGAGGGACCTCTTCGTTCTCTCCAAGGGGCACGGAGCTCCAGCCCTCTACGCCGTTCTTTCGGAGCTCGGTTTCGTTCCAGAAGAGGACCTCTGCCAGTTGAGACAGCTGGGCAGTAACCTCCAGGGCCATCCCGACAGGAACAAGACACTCGGCGTCGACGCCTCTACCGGCTCTCTCGGCCAAGGGCTCTCCATGGCCGTGGGTATGGCTTTGAGCCTTCGGTTGGACCGGAGCGACCGGCGTGTCTACGTGGTCCTTGGGGATGGGGAGATGCAGGAGGGACAGGTGTGGGAGGCTCTGCTGAAGGCAGGGAACAGCGGCCTCGACAACCTGACGGTCATCGTCGATGCCAACGGGCTCCAACTCGACAATAGGGTTGAGGCCATCAACGACCTCTCTCCCTTGAGGGCCAAGGGAGACGCCTTCAAGTGGGAGACCCAGGAGATCGACGGCCACGACATGGAATCCATCCTAAAGGCTCTCGAAAAATGCGACCAGAGAAACGGAAAGCCCCATATGATCGTTGCCCGAACCGTTAAAGGGAAGGGGGTCTCCTTCATGGAGAACCAGGTCAAGTTTCACGGGAAGGCACCCTCCTCAGAACAGTTGGAAAAGGCCCTACAGGAACTCTCCGCAGATCGATGATCCAGTTTTCCTCTGTTTACAAGAGCTACAGCCGCGACGAATACGCCTTGGAAAACCTCTCTGTGAAGATCCCCAAGGGAGATTTTTTTTTTATAACCGGTCACAGCGGTGCCGGAAAGACCACCTTTCTCAAGCTCATCACCAGGGAAGAGCGTCCCACTAAGGGGGCGATCATCGTCGGGGGAAGGAACATCTCCATCGTTCCGGAGAGGCAGATCTACGAGCTTCGGAGAAACATCGGGATCATCTTCCAGGACTTCCGCCTTCTCGAGGACCGCACGGTCTTCGACAATGTCGCCTTGGCCCTGAAGATCCGGGGGGTTCCTCCACGACAGATCCGTAAGGAGGTGACCGAGGTCCTTCGTTGGGTGGGGTTACCCCAGAAGATCGGTTCCCTTACCCGTCGCCTCTCGGGAGGCGAGCAGCAGAGGGTCGCCATCGCCAGAGCGATCGTCACCAACCCTTCGATTCTCCTGGCCGATGAACCGACCGGAAACCTGGACCAAGAGATCTCGTTGGAGATCATGGAGATGTTCCGCAGACTCAACTCCCGGGGGACGACGATCCTCGTGGCCAGCCACAACCAGATGCTTCTGGAAAGGTACGCCCGAAACGTTCTCTACCTGAAGAAGGGGACCTCCATCTCCCTGCGCAGGGTGGCCCAGTGAAGCGGATCACCTCCTACCTGCATTACCTGGCCCAAGATGTGTGGGCCAACTTCAAGGTTCAGAGGGCCGTCAACCTCCTCTCTCTCTTCATCGTCATCTTCACCTTCTTCGTCATCGACATCTTCTTCCTGACCAAGGTGAACCTCGACAAGCTGACGGCGAAGACCCTGACCGGCTTTCAAGTAGAGGCCTACTTCGGTTCCCCTCTCCCGAAAGATCTCCCGGAGAGGAGCCTCGCCTGGGGCCGGAAGAAAGAGGTCGAAAAGGCGGAGCTGATCCTCCCCGAGAGGGCCAGGGTCCTTTTTCTGGAGGCCTTTCCCGACCTCAAGTCGACCCTGGACGAGCTTCCGGAGAACCCTTTTCCCCCCTCCATCAGGGTGACTTTCCGCTCCGGCACCTCTCTGGAACTGATACGAAGGGATTCGGAAGAGCTCTCCAAGCAGGAGGGGGTGGAGAAGGTCCGTTCCAACCTCTCCCTTCTGGAGAAGATCTCCGGTGTCCGCAGGCTTGTGACCCTGGTCTCCCTCTTCCTGGGGGGGATTCTCCTTTTCACCTCGTTCTTCACGATCGTCAACATCGTCAAGATCGTGGCCTACTCCCGGAAAGAGGAGGTGGCGATTCTCAAGATGGTGGGTGCTTCGAACCTCTACATCGAGCTTCCTCTGGTCATGAACGGCGTGTTGTTGGGGTTCGTTGGAGCCATGGCCGCCTACGGCCTCTTTCGGCTCACACTGATGCTGGCCCCCCTCTACCTTGGGGAGATCTCCCGTTACCTCTCCCCGCTCTTTGAGAGTCACTCCCTCCCCAGGGGCATCTTCTGGACCACTCTCCCCGCCGGGGCGCTGGTCGGAGGCCTCTCTTCCCTTACCTCGGTTTGGAAGTTTCTCAGAAGAGAGCCCTCAAACTGACCCTTCCCTTTCGCCGTTCCCGGGGGAGAGGGGAAGCCCGATAGAGAAGAGGGCTCCGGAAGAGGACTCCAGAAGTTCAATCCACCCCCCTTGGTCGCTCAGCAGTTTGCTCACCAGGGCGAGCCCCATCCCGGTGTTCTCCCCCTTGGTCGAGAAGAAGGGGAGAAAGATCTTCTCCCTGTAGGCAGGAGCGATTCCCGGACCATCGTCTTCAACCCGGAGGAGCAGTTCTCGTTCCTCTCTTTCGACACTCACAGTAACCCTCTTGGCGCCGGCTTCCCGACTGTTTCGAAAGAGGTTTGACCAGACCGAGAGGAGAAGGACCCGGTCCCCCCAAACGGATCTTCCCTCGGTTCGGTTCTCCAGGGGGATTCCCTCGTCTCGGGCCGCCTCTTCCAGAACCTCCGACAAGGGGATCCTTTCCCACCTTACCGGAGAGCTTCTGGAGAGCTCCAGGTAGCGTTCCACAAGGAGGAGCATCCTTTTACTCTCGCCGAGGGCGCGGGACACTCCCTTCTCCTGGGGGAGCTTCACCCGTTCCAAGGAGCCGAGGACGACTCCAAGGCTGTTCTTCAACTCATGGGAGAGGTAGGAGGCCATCTGACCAAGCTGTTCCTGCCGACTCTTAAGGGCCAGTTCCCGCTGGGTCTTTCTCAACTCGGTAATATCGACGGCCATGAGGAAGGCCTTCTCCTCCTCCACCCGGATGAGGTAGAGGGAGAGGACCCTGCTCTCTCTCTCTACTTCCCTCTCGGCGAAGGGCTGTGTCCAAGAGAAAAACTCATCCACCGCCTCCTTCAGGAGGGGAAAGAGGCCTCTCTGAGAGCTCACGGAGGTGAGCGGGAGGGGGTCGCTGCCGTCACCGAAGAGCTTGGCGCCTAGGGGGTTCCACCTCAGGAGGCGACCGAAGCGATCGACAAGGAGGATGGCCAGGGAGGGGGTGTCGAAGAGGGCCCTGTAGAGGACAAGCGCCTCTTCGGTCCTCCGTTTCTCCGCGGCCTTCTCCTTGAGGAGGTTCCTCTCCCTCTCCTGAAAGCTCTCGAGCATCCTGTAGAAGGGATCGAGAGTCACCATGGGAGCTCCCCTTCCTTTTCGGATATCCCTCAGTGTCAGGAAGGTCAGGAGGATGAGGGCGGCCAAAGCGGTCAACCCGATCACCTTCGCGGTTTTCATGGTTCGGGAGAGGGTGGGCAGGGGGTTCCCTCCTCCCTCCCAAGCCTTCATAACCGAGAGGAGGGAGGCCTCTACGAGCAGGGTGAGCCCCAGCAGGAGGGCGATCAGGAAAAGTGTGAGAAGGCGCTCCCGTTTCATGGGACCAGGTTCGTCCACTTCGAGAAGAAGTGTTCGAGCCAGGAGAAGCGGAAGAGGAAGAGAATTGAGGCGAGGGCGAGGAAGGAGCCGAAGGGGAGCTCGTAGTCCCTCCCCCGTTTGAAGAGTACGATCACCCCTAGGCCGACGATCAGACCGATCAAGGAGGCGGTGATCAGGATCCAGAGCATCCTGAAAGGACCGAAGAGGGCGCCGATCAGAAGGATCAGCTTGATGTCGCCCCAGCCGAGTCCCTCCTTCTTCTTCCACTTCAGGTGGAAGAGGTAAGCCCCCCAAAGGATGAGGAAACCGAGGGTTGCGCCAAAGAGGGAGCCCTTCCAGTTCGGATCGTCCAAGAAGAAGGAACAACCGAAGGCGAGGAGGGCTCCTCCTAGGGTCAGTTCATCGGGGAGGATTCGGCTTTCCAGATCCGTGAAGAAAAGGATCAGAAAGGTCGAAGCGAAGAGGAAGATTCGTAGGGCCTCCCAACCGATTCCGAATCGGAGGACCACGTAGGGCAGGAGAAGGGCGCCAAGGGCTTCAACGAGGGGATACCTCAAAGAGATTGGGGCCTTGCAAGAGCGGCACCGTCCTCCCAGAAAGAGGTAGCTCAGGAGGGGCAGGTTGTCGTACCAGCGGATCGGCGTCAGACAGCGGGGACAGTGGGACCTGGGGAGAACAACGCTCTCCTGCTTGGGCAGACGATGGATCACGACGTTGAAGAAGCTTCCCAGGACAAGCCCCAGAAAGGCCGCAACCAAGGGTAAGGCTACCGTTTCCATGAGAACCTCTTTCGGGATTGAATTTTCCCCTCCTGGGTGAGGATGTAGGGCTCGCCGTCGTAATCCAGGGGAGGGGAGGAGAGAAGGGATGCCGCGATCATGTCGTTCCAGGACTGGGGAAGGCGGTTGAAGAGTCTACGGTAATGCTCCACCAGAGGTTCCAGCTCCTCGCGGTCCAGCTCCGTCTTCAGCTCGTAGAGGTGACGGCCTGCGACCTCTCTCTCGTAATCGGTGGTGGCCCCATGGAGAATCTCCTGCCAGAGGAGAAACGCGTTACGGGAATCGCCGCTGCTCTTGAGAGCGTCCACTTGAAGACGTTTGATGAAACTCGGAGCCCCCTCTTTATGGGCGGCGATCTCGAAGAGTCTACTCGCCAGGGAGTAGCGCTTCGCCTTGCGCATGTAGTGGCCGGCTTCGTAAGGAAGAGTCCACTCTCCAGGTTGGAGCCTCATGCCGATCTCCAGAACCTTCAGGGCAAGATCCGGTCTTCCTCCCTGGTAGTAGGCGATCAAGGAGCCGACGGAGAAGGGGCCCGGCTCTGAAGGGTCCAACTCCCCGATCACGGTCATCACCGTCTCCAGGTCGGAGAAGGCGGGTGTCTTTCCGGGGATGCCGAAGGCCTGGATTGTCCAGATGAAATAGGCGTCGGCCAAGAGGTTGGAGAAGCCAAAGGAGAAAGCCTTGAGACTCTTAGGGGGGAGAAGGGTGATGGTGGGAGCCAACGTGGCCGGTTGGGAGTGGAAGAGGCGTAGGTTGAAGAAGGAAGAGAGGGAGAGGAGGGAAAAGAAGAGGAAGAAGAGCGGTAGCCGAACCTTCCAAGGCTTCATAGGAGGAGGTCTCTCTCCCGGTAGAGGATCACCGCCAACACCAGGATGGCCAAGGTGTAGTTGATCCCGTAGAAGAGGCCGTTGAGAAGTTCGCCGGTGGGAATCGAAGAGGTGTAGACGATCTGGTTCTTCCAGTTCAAGAGGGAGAAGTTGGGAAGGAGGAAGTAGAGGGCCTGGAGGGCGATACGGGAGGAGCCTTTGAAGATGGCCCCATAGTGGGTCAGAAGGGTGCCTGTCAGGTAACCGCTCAGGTAGATTCCCAACGTGAAGAGGGAGCTGAGGATGGGTGTCGAAAGGGCGCTGAAGAGGAGTGCCCAAGCTGTTAGAATCGCCCCCTGAAAGAAGAGGAGGAGGGCGTGGGGCCAGAGGTAGAAGGGATATCCCCCCTCTTGGGGCCAGAGGTAGAGGGAGAAGAGGAGGGTGAGGGAGAAGAGCGCGACTCCGGTGGTGAAGACAAGTCCGAGAAACTTGCCGACCAGAAACTCCTCCCTGGACAAAGGCTTGGAGAGAACGTTCAGGATGGTCTTGCGGTCCCTCTCCTTAAAGAAGAGGGTCACCGTCGAGAGAACGGCCAGGAGGGAGATGAAAATTTCCATGGTGGCTAAACCGACATCCTTGACGACTTTCGCGTTGTTCCCGACCACCAACATGGCCATCACCTTGGAGAAGAGGATCAAACCACCGGCGAAGAGTCCAAGAAGAAGGAAGAGCCTGCTCCTGACGGCCTCCCGAAAGGTACTAACCGCGACTGCCGTTACTCTCATCTTTTAGCTCCATGAAGATCTCTTCCAAGGTCCGCCTGAGAGGGACGAGGGAGAGAACCTGCCCCCCCCTTCGGAGACACTCCTGGACAAGAGGCTGGACCTCCTCTTCCTTCTCCAGAATCCCATAGAGGGTGTCCCCCCGGAGTTGCCAACGGCCCTTCGCCCCTGGAGGAGCTTCCCGCAGACCCTTGAAAGAGACCTCGTACTCTGAGGTTTCCCCTCCGAGAAGGTCTTCGATCCTTCCCTCCTTCACGGTCTTGCCCTTGACGAGGATGACCGCTCGGTCGCTGATCCGCTCGGCGTCCTGGAGAATGTGGGTAGAGTAGAGAACCGTCTTTCCCTCCTCTTTGAGATCAACGATCAGGTTTCTGAGGATCTGCCGTCCCTCGGGGTCGAGACCGTCCAGAGGCTCGTCCAGGATGAGAAGCTCGGGGTTGGAAACGAGGGCCTGGGCGACGCCGATCCTCTGGACCATTCCCTTGGAGTACTTCTTGAGGGGGAGGTTCGCGGCCTCCTCCATCTTGACAAGCCGGAGCAGGTGGTCGATTCTCCCTTCAAACCGTTTCAGAGAGAAGAGTTCGGCGGTGAAACGGAGGAGTTCCCTTCCGGTCAGGTAGTCGTAGAAGGCCGGGTTCTCTGGAAGAAAACCGATGCAGGATCGGGCTTTTCGCGACAGAGGTTCCCCTCGGTAGAGAACCCTCCCCCCGTCGGCACGGAGAAACCCCATGAGAATCTTGAAGGTCGTGCTCTTGCCGGCGCCGTTATGGCCGAGCAGAGCGGTGATCTCTCCCTGAGAGACCGAGAAGGAGACACCGTGGAGGACCCTCTTGTGCTTCAACCAGAGAAGGCCCCAGGGGTAATCCTTTGTCAGGTCTTCGACGCTTAAGAGAACATCTCCGGTCATGACTCCTCCCGGGACATTATAACACAGCGGTCTCTTCCGCCAAGGCTCCCTTAACCTTTGTTACTGCCGATCTGATGGAGGAGGGTCTCGTAGATGAACTCGTCGATGTCACCGTCCAGAACCCTCTGAACGTCGCCCACCTCATGATCGGTCCGATGGTCTTTGATCATCCGGTAGGGTTGCATCACATAACTCCTGATCTGGTTGCCCCAGGCGATCTCCCCTTTCTCCTTCTCGATCCGGTCTTTCTCGTCCCTCTGCTTCTGAAGTTCCGATTCGTAGAGCCGGGACTTCAACATCTTCATGGCCTGGGCCTTGTTCTTGTGCTGGGAACGTTCGTTCTGACAGGAGACGGCGATGCCCGTCGGCAAGTGTGTGATCCGAACCGCGGAGTCTGTCTTGTTAACCTTCTGGCCGCCGTGACCGGAGGCGCGGAAGGTATCGATTCGAATCTCCGTCTCGTTGATCTCGATGTCGATGGAGTCGTCCACCTCGGGGTAGATGGAGACGGCGGTGAAAGATGTGTGGCGTCGCTTGTTGGCGTCGAAGGGGGAGATTCTGACCAGCCGGTGGACACCGGCCTCTGTCTTGAGAAGGCCGAAGGCGTAATCCCCCTCCACACGGACGACGGCCCGTTTGATTCCCGCCTCTTCTCCAGGAAGGATCTCGAGAATCTCCGCCTTGAAACCCCGTCGTTCTGTCCAACGAAGGTACATTCGCAGAAGGATCTCCGCCCAATCCTGAGACTCCGTGCCCCCCGCGCCTGGGTGGATGTTCAGGTAGCAGGGGTTCTTGTCTTCCGGAGACTTGAAGACCGAGATCAGCTCGGCCCGCTTGAACTCCCGGTCGAAGTTTTCATAGGTGGTGAGAAAATCGGCTTCGATGTTCTCGCCCTCTCCCTCAAGCTCCATGAGAAGCTCCAGATCGGAGAGGTACCCTGCGACTGTCTTGTAAAGCGCCAAATCGTCTTCGAGGGTCCTCTTCTCCTTGGAAAAGGAGTTGGCCTTGGCGCGATCGTTCCAGACCGCGGGGTTCTGAAGCTCCCCCTCCACTTCGGCCAGCCGGCTCTTCTTCTTTTCCAGTTCCAGGTACCCTGCCAACCGCTCCAACTTTTCCTCGGCCTCAGCCAAGGCTTTACTCTTATCCTTCAGTTCCATGGGGATATTTTACAGGAAAAGGGGGCTTTGGGAAAGGCCCCCTCAAGGGCTCTCTTTGGGGAAGAGTTTGATAGAGGCGGCCTTGAAGGTAAAAAAGAGCGGTCCCTGGAGATCTTTCAAGGAGGCCCAGGAACTCTTTGTCAGAAGCGCCCAGAGCCGTAGACCTCCAGTCTCCCCCTCCAGGGCGGTCAGCTCTCCCAAGTCACGGTGGGAGAGGATACGACAGGGGAGGGAGTTCTTCGCCGACGAGGAGAGGGGTTGGGAGGAGACGACAATCCCCTCAGGGGCCACCAGGGCCGAGGCGGCTCCCCGAAACCCCGGATCGGGAACCCTCAGGAGGAACTCCCCGACTCTCAAGAACCACTCTCCCTCCTGGCTCTCCAGAGTCCCCTGGAGCAGGTTCTCCGGCCAGTTGAAAGGCCTCTCCCAGCCCCATTCGGGAAGATTATCGACCCTTCTCCCCTCCTGGAGAAAGAGGAGCCGGTCTGCTAGGAAGCGGGCTTGGGCGATGTTGTGGGTGGAGAGGATGACCGTGTTTCCCTCTTCGGCCCACTCCCTCAAGAGAGTTTCAACCTGTCGGAGGCTGAGAGGGTCCAGGGATGAGGCTGGCTCGTCTAGAAAGAGAACCTCGGGTTTGAGGAGTAGGGCTCGGACCAGTTGAAGCTTTTGCTTCTCCCCTCCCGAGAGAGTGAAGACAGGTTGGGAGAGCTTCCTTGTCAGATCCAATCCGGCGCAGAGACGGTCGATTCTCTCCCGGGAGAGAGGCTCCCCCCTCAGCCTCAGGGGGAAGAGAAGGTTCTCCTCCGCGGTGCCGAGAAGGAAGAGTGGGCTTTGAAAGACGAAGGCCCAACGGCGCCGGATCTCCCTTAGCTCACTCCTGGTGACTCTCCAGAGGGAGCGACCGTCTGCTAGAACCTCTCCCTCCGAGGGCTTGTCCAGAGTCGCGGCCAGGCGGAGGAGTGTCGTCTTCCCGGCTCCGTTGGGTCCGAGGAGAACGTTGATCGCCCCCTCTTGGAAGAGGAAGGAGAGTTCCCTCATCAGCCATCGTTTCCCGACACGACGGCCGATTCTCACCAGTTCGATCTTCATCTGATACTCTCCTCCGGGAAGGAGTATCCCTCCCAGAGTTGGAGTAGAAGGTTGAGTCCCAAGGCAAGAATCACAAGAACCAGGCCCAGAGCGAGGCCGATCTCGAAGTTCCCCTTCATGGTCTCCAAGGAGATCGCCGTCGTCATGACCCTGGTCTCTCCCTTGAGATTCCCTCCGACCATGAGGGTCATCCCCGTTTCCCCCAAGACCCGGGAGAAACCGGTGATCAGAGCCGTTAGAAAGGCCGTCCTCCCTTGCCTCAGAAGAAGAAGGACCGTTTGAAGGCGGTCGGCGCCGAAGGAGTGGGCCAAGTCGAGGCTCTCCCTGGCGATCCCCTGGAGGGCGGTGTAGGTGAGGGCGCAGACGAGAGGGAAGGCCAGGAGAGCCTGGGCGATCAGAATCGCCCAGGGGGTGAAGAGAAGCCCCAGAGGCCCCAACAACCCCTTCCGGCTGAGGAGAAGGTAGACAACGACACCGAGGAAGACTGCGGGTACGGCTAGAAGGGTCCTGAGGAGACCGGTAACGAAGCTTTTAGAACGAAAATCCCGAACCGCCAGCAAGAAACCGAGGGGAACGGCGAAGAGGGCGGCTATCAACGTTGCGCCCAGGGAGAGGCGTAAGGAGAGGGCGACGGTTCCCCACAGCTCCCCCTCGTTCGTGAGAAGCATCTTCAAGGCCCTCAGGAGGGCCTCGCCTAGGAATCCCACCGTCGGTCTATCGGGTTATGACGTCGGGGAAGAAGAGGGGAGAACCGAAACGGTCAACGCCGAAGCTCCTGATGATCTTCTGGCCCTCTTTCCCACGGATCCATTGGACAAACTTCTCCGCCAGAGGGTGGTTCAAGTCGGGGTACTTGGCTGGGTTGATGAGAATCACCGAGTAGGGGTTGTAGAGCCTCTGATCGTTCTCAACCAGGAGGGAGAGGCCATCCAGTTCCTTGCTGTGGGCGAGCCAAGTCGCCATGTCCGTCAGGGTATAGGCTTGGCGCTCCAGGGCGATCCGCAGTGTCGCCTCCATACCGGACCCGCTCTCCAGGTAGGCGGAGCTCTTCTTCCCGCCGAAGAGACTCCAGAGCTTGAGCTCTTTCTTGTGGGTTCCCGATTGGTCTCCTCTGGAGACGAAGGGGGCCCCGGTGGCGACAATCCTTTCGAAGGCTATATCCAGAGGTTGCCGACGAATTTTCGCGGGATCCTGGGAGGGGCCGACGATGGCGAAGGCGTTGTGCATCACCGAAAGACGTTCCCGACCAAACCCTTCGTTGACGAAAGCCTTTTCCCCTTCAGGATCGTGGACCAGGAGGACATCGGCGTTCCCGTCCCGGCCCAGCCTCAGGGCTTGACCTGTTCCGACGGCGATGACTTTGACCTTGCAGGAGAACTTCTTTTCAAAAGCCGGGATCAGCGCGTCGAAGAGTCCGGAATCGAGGGTGGACGTCGTGGACGCTAAAGTCAACCTGGAGGGGTCACCGGCTAAAAGCGGAAAGGCAAGGAGAAGAAGAGCGAAAAGAACGATGACTTTTCTCATGGAGCCTCCTAGGGGACCTCCTGTGGACCTCCCTTCGAGGGGAGGGGGAGAAGGAACTCATCCGGGTGAGGGATCCCGCTCCCTGTCGGCCGCCTCTCTCTTCCGGCGTCCCCCTTCCGGTTTCAGAAGCCTGCGGCTGAAAAGTAAGAGAAGAATAGCATAAAACGGCGGTTCAGGGAAAGAGGTTTCCCCTGTGGACCTTTCGTTCAAAAGAGAGTCTACCCAAGAGACTCCAAGGAATGGTAAACTCTTGATTATGGAAGCGCTATTTCGGTAAAAGAAGGGGAGCGTTATTGGGCATCCCCTAGGGAGAAGGTGGTTTCATGATCTCTATGGCCTTGGTTTACAACATCTCTCTCCTGATTACCTTGACAATCTTTCGGGAGGCCCTGTTACGAATCTTTCCCAAGAGGGGCACCCTCTACTCCCTCTTGTCGGGCCTACTCTTCGGATTCGTCACTATGGTGGGGATGATGACCCCCTTGAAGTTTCTCCCTGGGATCATCTTCGATGGGCGTTCCATAGTTCTCGGCGTTGCCGGTCTCTTCGACGGCCCTCTGGTGGCAGTTATCGCCGCCCTCATGGCGGCAACTCTGCGCGTCTCTCAAGGGGGACAGGGTACGGTGATGGGGCTGACGGTCATCTCCTACTCGGTCCTCATGGGGGTACTCTGGTACTTCTGGAGAAAGAGGTCCCCTCTGGCGAACCGCCCCGGATCCTTCTACCTCTTCGGCCTCCTCGTTCACCTGGGAATGGTCTTTCTCATGGTGACTCTTCCCGGGAAAAGCTTTTCGGCGGTTCTTAAGAGCGTCGCCCTTCCGGTGATGATCATCTATCCCTTAGTAACCCTTCTTCTGGCGATCTTCTTCGAGGGAGGGGAGAGCCGAATCCGGTCAGAGGCGTTTCTCGCGGAGAGCGAACGCCAGTACCGGAGCGCCATCGAGCATCTGTATGAGGCCTTCTACCGTACAGACCTGAAAGGGAACCTTGTCATGGTCAGCCCTTCCATGGCGAACCTCCTCGGCTATACCGATTCGGAACACCTTTTGGGCATGCCGACCGTCCTCTTCTGGAAAGAGCCCAAGAAGCGTGAAGACTTTCTGAACCTATTGCAGAAGAAGGGCTCGGTCGAGGAGTATGAGATCACTCTGGTGCGGAAGGATGGGGCGGTGTTTCCGGTGGCCGCGAGCGGCCACTACTATCGGGACGCTTCGGGAAAAATCGCAGGGATTGAGGGAATCCTCCGTAACATCACGGAGAAGAAGAGAGCCGAGGAGAAACTCTACCTCGACACGGAGAGGTTCCGACTCCTTGTTCAGGTCCTTCAACATCCGGCCGAAACGGTTCAGGATCTTCTCGATTACGCACTGAACAAGGCCATCGAGATGACCGGAAGCCGAGTCGGCTACATCTATTACTATAACGAGGAGAGACGGGAATTCACACTGAACAGCTGGTCCAAAGGGGTTTGCGAGGAGTGCTTCGTGGCGAACCCGAGGAGTGTTGAGCCCCTGGAACCGACGGGCCTCTGGGGAGAGGCGGTTCGCCAGAGGAAGCCTATTGTTGTCAACGATTTCGATTCCTCCCCCAACCCTTTCATGAAAGGGTTGCCAGAGGGGCATGTTCCTATTCGAAGGTTCTTAACTGTCCCGATCTTCGATCATGAGAGAATCGTCGCGGTTGTGGGGATCGCCGATAAGGAAGAGGAGTACGGGCAGAGGGATGTTTTTCAGTTGACCCTTCTGATGGATTCCATCTGGAAGGTCGTGGACAGGAAGAGAGCGGAAGAGGCCCTTCGCAAGAGTGAAGAGAAGTACCGGCTCATTGCGAACAACATGACCGATGTCATCACCATCATGGACCTCAATTTGAAATTCACCTATATCAGCCCTTCTATCGAGCGTGTTCGGGGCTTTACCGTGGACGAGGCCATGGCCCAGAGCCTTGAGGAGATTCTCACCCCCGATTCCTTTGTGATCATGATGAGGGTCATGGAGGAAGAGATGAAGCGGGACGCTGCGGGGGGGAGCGACTCGGACAGGGCGATCTCCCTGGAGTTGGAGGAGTACAAGAAGGATGGCTCCACAATCTGGCTAGAAAACCGAGCCTCTTTTCTCCGAGATGAGGGGGAAAAAGCGACGGGAATCATCGTTCTGACCAGGGATGTCTCTGACAAGCGGCGTGCGGAAAAGGCCCTGAGGGAGAGCGAGAAGGTTCTTCGTCTTCTCGCGGAGAGCACCTCGACGGGCATTTTTATCTATCAGGAGGAGAAGTTCATCTACCTCAACCCGGCCGTTGTTACGATCACGGGCTTCTCAGAGGAGGAGCTTATGGGAGGACGCTTCTGGGACTTTGTGCACCCCGAGGACCGCGAAACCGTTAAGTGGCGGGGGCTATCCCGTCTCGAAGGGAAGGAGGTTTTGACAAGATATGAGTTCAGAGTCTTAACAAAGGACGGGCGGGAGCGGTGGGTGGACTTCACGGCCACAGTGATTGATTACAAGGGGAAGCCCGCAGGCCTCGGTACTATCTACGACGTTACGGAGAGGAAGAGGATTGAGGAGGAGAGGATCGAGATGGAGCGCAAGCTCTTCCACGTTCAAAAACTCGAAAGCCTCGGGGTCCTCGCCGGAGGGATCGCCCACGACTTCAACAACCTCTTGACCGCGGTTCTTGGCTATACCGAGCTCTCCATCGGCGGGATTCCTCCGGAGTCTGTGGCCCACCGGTACCTGCAAGAGATCAAGAAGGCTGGCTCCAGAGCAGCGGATCTGGCCCGTCAGGTTCTGGCATACTCGGGTCGGGGCCGTTTCTTAATTGAAAGGATCTCCATCGAGACTCTTCTCAAGGAGATGTCCGGTCTCTTGGGTGCATCGATCTCGAAGAAGACGCCTCTGATCGTCGAGGTTGAGGAGGGATTGCCCCAAGTGGAGGGGGATATCACGCAGATACGTCAGGTTCTCATGAACCTCGTTATTAACGCCTCGGAGGCTATCACCGGCGAGAACGGCGAGATCCATCTCTCCGCGAAGGGCGTTACCGTTCCTCGGGAAGAGGGGACGTCGGTGGAAAGGGCGGTCTTGTTGGAGGTTTCCGACAACGGCTGTGGAATGAGCCAGGAGACGCTGAGCCGGATCTTTGAGCCCTTCTTCACGACGAAGTTCACGGGAAGAGGTCTGGGAATGTCGGCGGTTCAGGGGATTGTCAGGAGCCACCGGGGAACGATCAACATCGAGAGCACCCTGGGAGTGGGGACACGGGTGAAAATTCTTCTGCCGGCGCTCTTAGAAACCGTTGACGAGAAAAAAGCAGAGGGGGAGCCTGTGAGGGAAGAGAAGAACCTTAAGGCCAAGATCCTCCTTGTAGACGACGAAGAGACGGTCTTGACCGTAGGAGGAGAGCTTCTCCGCTCTTTGGGGATGGAGGTCGACGTGGCCCTAAGCGGAGAGGAGGCTATTGAACTCTTCAAGAAGGAAACTTTCGACCTGGTGATTCTCGATCTGACCATGCCCAGAATGGACGGAGTCGAGACACTCAGGAGACTAAGAGAGATCGACCATGAGGTAAGGGTGATCATGACCAGCGGGTACACAGAGCAGGAGGTCTTCTCCAGACTGGTCGGTAGAAACCGAACGGACTTTCTTCCCAAACCTTTCTCACTGAACGAGCTCTCGCGGGCTATTGATAACGTTCTCCGAGAGGGAGAGAACCCTCCCCCGATATCCCTTCCCTCCCCCGGCGCGGAGGGGGAGTGACCCTCTGGAGGGAGAACTTTGAACAGAGAGAAACTGAACAACCCTTTCATTGCCCTGAAGCATCGGAACTTTCGCCTCTACTGGCTGGGAATGTGGGTGTCCCTGATCGGAACATGGATGCAGAACATCGCCCAGCCTTGGTTGGCTTACTCCCTTACCCGCTCCCCCCTTCTTCTCAGCCTCGTGGGAGCCCTTCAATTCACGCCTGTTCTCCTCTTCTCCCTCTTCGCGGGAGTCGTGGTCGACCGTTTCCAACGCAAGAAGATCCTCTTCTTTACCCAGACCTCTTTTCTTCTGATCACCTTGACCCTGGCGGTCCTGGTCTTCACGGGACGGGTTCGTTACGGCCACATCCTTATCCTCGCCTCTATCATGGGAGTGGTCAACACCCTGGATATGCCCACAAGACAGGCCTTCGTTGTTGAACTGGTAGGGCAGAGTGACCTTATGAACGCCATTGCCCTGAACTCGACGGTCTTCAATGCGGCGAGAATCGCCGGCCCCGCCTTGGCGGGAATCGTCATGGCCTCTTTAGGGATGGGATTCTGCTTCTTGGCCAACTCTCTGAGCTTCGCGGCGGTCATCTTCTCCCTCTTCTTCATCCACCCTTACACATCCCCTCAGGTCGAGAGGCCTCGGAGCCCGGTATGGAAAGAGATCAAAGACGGTCTTCTCTTCATCCGACACACCCCCATACTTCTGAGCACCGTCGCGGCGATGACCGTCGTCGGTATCTTCGGCGCGAACTATTCGGTTCTTGTTCCTGTCTTTACGAAGCAGATTCTTCAACGTGGGGAGGCGGGGTTCGGCTTCCTCCTCTCTTTCCTGGGAATCGGTTCCCTTGTCGGGGCCTTGGCTGTTGCCGCTCAAAGCCGTTCGGGGCCGAAGAGATCGAACTTGGAGTATGCCCCGCTCTGTCTAGCCCTTCTTCTGATCATTACAGGGATTACGACCCGTTACCTGACAACAGGCTTAGCCTTGGCTTTGACGGGCTTCTTTTTCGTCACCTTCACATCGACGGTCAATACGACACTGCAGGTTAACACATCAGAAGAGTACCGAGGGCGGGTGATGAGCGTTTACTCCCTCGTCTTCGGAGGCTCCGCTCCCTTGGGAAACCTCTTCTCCGGGGCGGTTACTGAAAACTTAGGTCCTCGGATCGGCTTCATCGCTTGTGGCGTCATGATCTTTCTTATCTTCGCTTCAGCCCTTTTACTTCGTTCTTCTGAGACCGGTTGTTCTGGTGGGAGGTGATTCACAGATTTTTTTACTGGGGACACTCCCTAAATTCTCTTTTCCTCTCTCCCTTGCCTCAGAATCGAATCGCAACTACCATAGAGATGACAAAGATCTTTCCGCGACCTGGGGGGGCGGAGAGAGATGAGGAGGGAGCGGCCAGGGGGGAGCTCCTCCTCTTCGGCAACCCGTCTCTTCCCGCTGCGGAAAAGGGGGAGGTGCGCCATGGCCAGAGTTGCTCGAGTCAAGGCCCAAGGGAAGGAGGGCTTCTACTTCATCACCTGCCGTGCCGCCGGCCTGGAGAGTGAGTGCCCCTTTGACGTCAAGC
>Ga0208826_1000380_pt1 | contig 47948 bp, 39 predicted proteins | sample AD_UKC115_MetaG_FD_184451 | JGI IMG/M metagenome (GOLD analysis project Ga0208826, IMG submission 184451) | Active sludge microbial communities of municipal wastewater-treating anaerobic digesters from Hong Kong - AD_UKC115_MetaG (SPAdes)... | ecosystem: Engineered > Bioreactor > Anaerobic >... | reverse complement strand
ATTCATATTAGTTACCCTCCGTATATTTGATTTGTGCCTTCACTTGCTGTGGTTCAGCACACTTCATATTGTACGGCAGGGTATCTATTTTTTCAAAGATCATTTTTCTTAATTACAGGAATGCTCCTTGTATAATAAACCATTATATCTTCAAGTGTCGGCTTTTCTATTACAACCTTTTCTTTGCACGACTTCCTGAATTCCTCTTTGTTTTGTACAAGCCCCTCAAAACCATACTGGTTCTCCCTTATACCGATAAAATCTGCTGGGTTATTATAGCAAACAAGCTCCTTTGGACCTTTTACCAATCCATAATTATCTAAAATATCGTCTTTTGCGGCACTGAATACGATTTGTCCGTTATCGATAAAGGTTATATAATCAGCAATTTTATCAAGATCAGAGGTTATGTGTGTAGAGAAAAATACACCCTTGTTTTCATCCTGCATCAAATCTGACAAAATATCCAGAAGCTCACTTCTCACTACAGGGTCAAGCCCGGACGTCGGTTCATCCATAATCAGAAGCTCTGCATGATGTGACAGGGCGACTGCCAAAGAAAACTTCATCTTCATGCCCTTAGAGAGCTCCTTTATTTTTTTCTTAGGCGAAATTCCAAAATCCTTTAAATATCTTTTAAATGCAGCTTCATCCCAATTTTTATAAAAAGAGGACATGATGCTTTTCATCTCAAGTACTGTTATTTCTTCATAATAATAACTTTCATCCAACACAAAACCAATTTTATTTTTGACTTCGATTTCGTGCTTTACATTGTCTTTTCCAAATAGTTTTATTTCACCACTATCCCTATTCATAAGGTTCAATATGTTCTTAATAGTTGTGCTTTTTCCCGCACCATTCGGCCCTATGAAGCCCATAATAAATCCTCTCTCTAAAGTCAGGTTTATGTCTTTTAAAGTAAACTCTTTAAATTCTTTTCTCAAATTTTGTATTTGCAAAATAGGTTCCATACTAAATATCCTCCTCATAAAGCAATTTCAACATTTCCACAAGTTCATCAAAGGTTAAATCACTGGATTTTGATGCATTTACAGCTTCTAAAAGCTTTTCTTCAACAATTCTTATTCTTGATTCCCTCAGCAAATCCTTATTTTGAGCCGCCACATAGGTACCTTTTCCTGGCACAATGGTTATAAAGCCATCCCGCTCCAATTCTTCATATGCTCTTTTTGTTGTTATAACGCTTATTTTCAACTCCTTTGCCAGATTTCTTATAGATGGGAGAATCTCTGCTTCCTTAAGTGTGCCTTTTATAATGCTGTCCTTTATTTGTAAAGTTATCTGCTCATATATAGGTTGCTCGGATGAATTCGACAAAACTATATCCATCATTTACCCCTTTCAAAGTTATTACTGTATATTCCGTATATATACAGTATATATTATATGCTCTATCATTGTCAATAATGACTCAAAAAATGGATTAATTTGTTAAACTAATAGATGTAAAGAAAAATACGCCCCAAATAAAAATAAGAGATCATAATAATCTCCCAAGAAAATTTTGCAACTCTTCTTTACCATATAATTTTAGCTCTTTGCTGCCCACGCAGCATACCTTAACAAAGAGTTAACCCTTCACTTATGGTACGTCTCACCGTTTAATATTTTGAACGCCCTGTATATTTGTTCCAGCAAAATCAGCCTGGCCAGTTGGTGGGGAAAAGTCATATCCGATAAACACAGCCTGTAATCAGCCTTTTGTACAAGTTCATCATCCAGTCCGAGAGAACCTCCTATTACGAATGTAATATGTGATTTACCTGAAAGGAGAAAGGAATTCAGCTTATCTGCAAATCCTTCAGAATTCAGCTTTTTCCCTTTTAAATCCAATACTATAAGTACTGAACCATCCTTAACTTTCTTTATAATACGTTCTGCTTCTTTCCTCTTTACAGTAACTTCCTGAGATTGACTCAAATTTTCAGGTGCCTGCTCATCATCCACTTCAACAATTTGAAGCTCGCAAAATCTAGACAGCCTCTTACTATATTCATTTATGCCGTCCTTCAGATACTTCTCCTTAAGCTTCCCAACTGTAATTAATGTCAGTTTCATACTTCCCCCTACACCTCTACTACTGCCCCAACTCTGTCACGTAAAGCTACCGTAAGAATTATGTCTTTGTTTGCACAAATGTCGTTTTCGCTAAGCACATTGCAAACTGTTTGGTATGCAAGCTCCGGAAAATTGTTTTCTCTGCTCAAATGGCCCAGCAAAAACTTTTTCGTTCCATTCTTAGCCAGGTATGCCACTACCTTTCCCGCCATTTCATTTGACAAATGCCCTCTGTCACCAAGTATTCTCTTCTTGAGGGGCCATGGATATGGTCCTACTTTAACCATTTCAACATCATGATTTGACTCCAACAATAAAAGATCACTGCCCATTAAATATTTCAGCAGTCCATTAGTCATATGTCCAATATCCGTGGCTGTAGTTACTTTCTTGTTATCCAAAAAGAAGTTAAAACCCACCGGATCACTTGCATCGTGAGGAATTGGAAAGGCTTTAACAAAAATATTGCCAATTTCAAACTCCTTACAATTATCAAAACACCTTTTATTCTTAATATTTACAGTCCCAATCTCGTGTTCCATAGCATTCCAAGTATTTTCGTTAGCATAAACCGGTATGTCAAATTTACGGGAGAGTATACCAGCCCCCCTTATATGGTCACTGTGTTCGTGAGAAACTAAAACAGCGCTTAGCTCAGAGGGATTTTCCCCTATGGCAACAAGCGCTTCAATAATCCTTTTACCGCTTAAACCGGAATCAATCAGTATATTTGTTTTACCATCTGATACAAAAAGACAGTTTCCACTACTTCCACTATATAAACTACAGAATTTCATCATTAGTTTTATCTCCTGACTATTTAGGAAGCCTGATAATTTCATGCTTTACTAAAATACCACGCTATTTTTCGACTCTGACAATATCAGCACCCAGGCTTCTCAGCTTCTCCTCAATACATTCATAACCTCTATCTATGTAGTTTATATTATATATTTCAGTTTCACCTTCTGCAACCAGCCCTGCAATAATCATAGCCGCTCCGGCCCTCAAATCAGTGGCTTTAACCGGTGCACCGGAAAGTTTTGGCTTTCCTTCAAATACAGCCATTCTACTCTCAACCTTAATTTGTGCTCCCATACGTTTTAATTCATCAACATATTGAAATCTGGAATCCCATATGCCTTCAGTAATTGTGCTGGTACCATTTGCCAAACACAGCAAAACCGAAGCCGGAGGATGCAAGTCTGTAGGGAAACCAGGGTATGGAAGGGTTTTAATATTCGCTTTTAATATTTCCTTCGGACCTATGACTCTGATCCAGTCTCCGTTTTCCTCAACATTTGCTCCCATTTCAACTAGTTTGGCGCTAAGTGATTCCATGTGCTTTGGAATTACATTTCTTATAGTAACATCACCTTTTGTTGCAGCAGCAGCAATCATAAAAGTACCCGCCTCAATCTGATCGGGAATCACAGAATGGGTAGCTCCACCGGATAGTGTTGTTACCCCTTTTATTTTAATTACATCAGTACCTGCTCCTTTTATATTCGCTCCCATTGCATTAAGAAAGTTGGCTACATCAACAACATGGGGCTCTTTAGCAGCGTTCTCAATTACAGTCGTGCCTTCAGCCTTTACCGCAGCAATCATTACATTAATAGTTGCTCCAACGCTGACCACATCCATATAAATCTGGCTTCCTACGAGCTTTTCTGCTTCAAGCTTAATTACTCCATGATCTATTTCAACGGTTGCTCCTAATTTCTCAAAACCTCTTATATGCTGATCTATCGGCCTATAACCAAAATCACAGCCACCGGGGAAGGCAACTTCCGCCTTCTTAAACCTTCCAAGTAATGCACCCAATAAATAATAGGATGCTCTAAGACTTTTTACCATATCATATGTAGCAGCATTTGATCGTACATACTGTGAATTGACCATAATACTGTCTTTATCATTAAATTCAACTTCACAACCCAACTCTTTCAATATATCTATTAAAATTCTAACATCACTAATCTCGGGAATATTTTCAATTTTACAGGGTCCATCAACTAATATCGCAGCAGGTATGACAGCTACTACTGAATTCTTGGCTCCGCTTATGTTTACTTCTCCAACAAGCGGCCTGCCGCCCTTAATAACAAACTTCTCCAAAAATAACGCCCCCACTCATCTTCTTTTGACCGGCAAAACATTCCATACTAATTATATTACTATATATTAATAAGTTACACATCTAAAATTCATTGATTAACGTATTTATTTTACGTTTAATTTTACTTCCTCACCATTATAAACTTTGTAGTACCTTTCCTCTATTTTTGTGCCATTTTGGAGCGCTATCCTCCAAACAGGCAAATCGTCCAGTACTTTTGTCTCCTTTCCCATAAATTGTTCGCCAAAACCAACATCTATTTTTTCAACGACCGCACCCTTATCGTAAATCAGATTTTTTATAAGCACCTGATAAGCAGGCATTATTTTTTGTCCCTTGGTAAACTCATTCACATTCCGGTTATTATATTTCAAATAACAAATTCCAGACTTTGATATGGTTATATCAATATAATTACTGTATAACCAAAACCCATCTTTTTTTTGCCTGAAGATATAACTCTTTTGACCATTTGGCAGTTCTTCCACCCTGTCTAAATGAAATTTTTCAAATACAACATTCAGTCTCTTAAACAAACTAACCAGATAGCTTTGGACTGCCTTTTCGTCATTAAGATAAATGTCATCCTTTGGATCACTATTCTTATAAACAAATGTATTTACTTTGCCAATCAACAATTCTTTATTTCCACTAACAGCCATTATATTTGTACCAAGATCATCTTCGATATACTGCTCATCTCCAAAAAATCCTTTTATTATCAAATCTTTGTCAAACATTGTATCAGAACTGATCAATGTGCCTATTTGTTTATTATATATTGGAATATCACAATTTACAACAATTCCCCGATCTTCAAGCACCTTATAAGTGCTATCAATTGTCTCAGATGATATATTATCCGAATTAAAAAGATTTGTTATCATTGTCAAAAGAAAAAGGTTCAAAAGAACAAAGATAAAAATTAATATATTTTTTGCCCTCGCCCAATCCATAATCAGTCCCCTTTTTTCTCTTTCATTTCAACTACATAGTATTTATTATCAATGGATTCTATTAACCAAACCGGCCTTAAATTCTTATCTACGGTACTGTACTTCATTTCATAAGACATACTTACGTCTTTTACAGAAAAATTGCTAAAGTTTAAATATTCATATTTTTTAAAGACATCATCAAGAATATCGTAGGGATAAGTTCTTATTTCTAAACTATTACTTCCGATAGAAAACTCTTTTAGTATCCAATAGCAACTGAGCACTTTTTTCTTATTAACACTGATTGTTATTGCATTATTAACGAACTGCCCATCCCCTGAGCCTACGGGATAGTTATAAAAACAAACATATCTTTGATTTACCTTATAATCAAAGGTAAAAGTATAATATCCCTCATAATTGTCTTTAACACCTGTGAGGTAAATTTCTGCGCCTTTCACCAATTTTTTCTTATTGCCTATAAACTGTAGGGCAATTTGCAAAGCTTCTATCTGGCTACCTTTATCAGACTTGTCAAATTGGTGCAAATACCTGTATTCCAACAGCCCATCTCTATATAACTTATATGTTTTACTGGGGTTTCTAAATACTATAGACTTATCCATCTCAACTCCCCAGGTCAACCTGTCCTTATCATTTCCCAACACATCAGTTGCAATCTTTTCCAGGTCGTCTTTCTTATCAGGGTCAAGATTTTGTATATCCTGAGGCACCATGCTTATAATATCATCAAACTCTTCCGAAGCACTTCCCTGTGGAATTAATACATCCGGCTTTATACTATAGGGAGTTTTATTGATACCCAACCACTCCCCCATAACTACATAACTATAAGAGTCATCGCCTTCTTCAAGGGTTGCAAGCATATTATTATAATCATCCCTGCCTAATCCCTTTGGCTTGTACTTCAAAACAAAACCATAGGTCTTAATTCCATCATAGACATAAAATCCAATATTATTATTGGAATCTATTCTTGGCAGCAAAGCCATTTTATATACACTGTCAAAATCCTGTCCTGAAGCATTTTCAACATTTAGCAATGAAGACAGAATACTTATACTGATCTTTGTTTTAAACTCGTACACAAAGCTCTTTTTTACAACAACATCTCCCCAATGTTCTTCAGAGTATATCTGCTTCTCAATTATATTTTTGCCACTTAATAAAACTGACATATAATATTCTACTTCACTACAAAGTTTATCAAAATAAGAGTGGTTTTCATCAATTAAAAAATGAGGTTCCCCATATCCTTCTGTGGCAGTAATTCTATATGGTCTGACATAATCGCCTACATCAATGGAAACTTTATTTTTGCTATTGGCAATAATGCTCCATAAAAAATTAGTAGGTAACCCTTCATTTTGATAACTCCAAAGGATTCCTACCTGTATAAAACTCGCAATAACCAATACCATTAATATGTACAATTTAAATCTTTCAAATCTAAACCGTCTCATCTTTTTAATTCCAGACACCTTCTTAGTAATGGTAAATTAAACTTCCTCTGCACTTCCGGTTTGAGGCTTACTAAAATCATATAGCCCTAACAAAATTTTAAAAGCATTTCATTATTCCTTATTTACTAAATAAACCATTAAGCATATCTGTAATTTTTAAAAACCCATTTTTTATAGCTTCTTTTATTCCACTGTCTAACACAGAAACTTTAAAACTGTTAATTTGGAGATTTGTTTTACTAACCAGTTTATCTGTCTCGTTCTTCTTGTAAGCTACAATTCTTATATCATTTGCACCTTTATTAGGAAGAATTACTTCCTTCATAAATATACCGGAAGCACCTATATCCCATATGTATTCTCCATCTGTATTTGCGAAAGGCTTATATTTCTGTGTGCTATTGTCGTATATCAGGAGCATAACACTTATTTCTTCCTTGACTGAATTACCGCAAACAACATAAGATTTCTTAAAAGTAGATTCGTCACCTTCGGGACGAGTTATGGTAACTAGAAACTGACTGGTATCACTAGTAGCCTTGTCAGCTAAAATTGTGTATTCATTAAGCAGTTTCTGGTTTTCTACTCCCTGTGCAAATGACGTAATACTAAAACTGGCTATCAATAGAACCAGCGTTAATATGTAAATAATTTTTTTGTACATCTCCCAACCACCTTTAACGGGTAATATGCTTTGGCATATAATACACCCAATTCATTTATACTTATATTATATATTAAGTATGTTACAAAATTGTTACACGACATTTAAGATTCAATTACATATCATTATATACCGGTAATTTTACCGTCACTTCAGTCCCCTTACCCAGTTGGCTTGAAATTGAAATACTTCCCTTGTGAGCTTCAATTATCTCCCTTGCTATTGAAAGGCCAAGCCCTGTCCCCCCCATTTCTCGGGAACGAGCTTTATCTACCCTGTAGAACCTTTCAAAAACCCTCTTTAAATCTTCTTCAGGAATTCCTATCCCGGAATCCGCTACTTTTACATACGCCTCACTATAAATTTTACCTATATATACAGTAATCTTGCCCTCTTCAGGGGTATATTTTATTGCATTGGTAAGCACATTCAGGATAACTTGCTCAATTCTATCTTTATCGGCCAATACCTGAGGATTGTCTCCTATTGTAAAACACTCAATTATTTGCCTCTTTTCCTTTGCAGACAGCTCAATCTTTTCAACGGAGCTTCTAACGAGATTCTCAAAAGAAAACACCTGCATATTCCACTGTGTCTGCTCATTTTCAAGCCTTGAAAGCTGAAGTAGATCCTTAACCAACCTTGTCATCCTGTCTGCTTCAGAGTTTATTACATTTAGAAATCTGTAAGCTGTCTCCTTATCTTCAAGAGCACCGTCCATAAGTGTCTCTGAATAGCTTTTAATTGATGTCAATGGAGTTCTCAGTTCATGGGAAACATTTGCAACAAATTCCCTTCTCATATTATCAAGTTTTTGCTGAACTGTTATATCATGCAAAACCGCAATAATACCCTCTGCTTTTTCCTGATTATCGGTTGACAAAGCAAAATATGCTTGGATATATTTATTGTCAAAGCTAAGACTGGCCTCTTTTGTGCTGAACATATCGAGATAAAGAATTTCTTCAATGGTGATCCCCAAATTGTACTTACTTGAAAATTCATTAAAATTCATGTCAAACTCATCCACACCCAGCAGCAGCTTTGATACCGGATTGGCATGAACCACTTCACCCTCTAAATTAAAAGCAATAACACCATCGGTCATATAGTTTAAGATAGTCTCTATCTTGTTTTTTTCGCGAGATATTTCATTTAAGGTCTTTTTCAATTCTTTTGCCATGTAATTAAAGGTTTTAGTAAGTTTTCCTATCTCATCGTCGGATTTAACTTCTGCTACTTGGGTAAAGTCACCTTCCGCGATATTTCGGGCTTTTTGCATAAGGTTTACTATCGGAATGGTGATGGTCTTTGAGAGCATATACCCAAATAATAAAGATAGAATGATGGCAATCAAAAATGCGTTTTGAATAATACTATTAAACTTGTTTAGAACAACTCCCCATTCATCTCTGTAAAATCTGAAATATAAAATAAAATCCCCTTTTTCCCTGGCATAGTCAAAAAACACTCTGTCACTACTGTGAATAGCTCTTCCTTCATTCCCATTTTTCCCTGCAAGAGCAGATAAATAGTTTTTTGAATTAATTATTTCTTCTATAAATTTGTCACTATCTTCTTCAAACAGGTTGTCACTTGAATGAATAACATTATTTGAATGTTTATCGATAACAGTGTAAGTTACATAGTCTCTAACCATAAAGAGAACGATTGCACTATAGTTGTCTTTTAGGTCCATAATTATCTCGCTCTCAGTAGGGCTATCACTTATTCCCCAACTCTCAAACCCTTTATCTATCCTGCCTTTAAAATCCTCATAGTATGCAGATTCCATAAAATAGTTTAATGCAACACTCACTGTAATCATCAAAGCAACTGTTACAAGTATAAATATAATAACTAGTCTCCATTGTAAACTTCTTAGAAACTGAAAATTTCTAAAAAACATATCCGTCCTCGCAATTCACTCATTCTTTATCCAACTTTGTTGAAATAATATCCAACCCCTCTTTTAGTCATAATATAATTAGGGTTGCTTGGATCTGCCTCTACCTTCTCTCTGAGCCTTCTAACTGTTACGTCTACTGTACGCACATCACCGTAATACTCATAGCCCCAAACCTTTTCCAACAAGCTTTCTCTCGAAAATATCTGACCCTGCTGAAGAGCTAGGAACTTCACCAGTTCAAACTCCCTCAATGTGAGTTCGACTACCTGATTATCCCGTTTAACTTCATAGCGGTCTATGTTAATTTCCAGATCCCCGCATTTTAGAGCATTAGTCTCTTTCGTAACTGTATTATCAATTGAAACCCTTCTTAAATTTGCTTTGACTCTAGCCATTAGCTCTCTGGTACCGAAAGGTTTGGTAATGTAATCATCCGCCCCCAGCTCAAGACCTAAAACCTTGTCAACCTCTTCCTCCTTCGCTGTGATCATTATTATAGGCGTAGAAATAGTCTGCCTAAGCTTACGACACACAGTAAAGCCGTCCATCTTCGGTAACATAATGTCCAGCAAAATAAGGTCAGGCTTTTCCCTTAAAGCGCATTCTAATGCCTGTTCTCCATCGCTAGCTTCAATTGTTTGAAACCCTTCCTTAACCAAATTAAATCTTAAAATATCGACTATGTTTTTTTCATCTTCTACAATTAGTACCTTTGCGTTCACAAAATACCCCCCTTATTTATGGAAGTTATATTTCAAACAGTATCTCGTTTGAACAATACTATGACCTCTTCAATGGCAAAAAAATAAATCAATTTTATTTAATGCTTATATAATTATAGCATTTATATTACAAAATTGAATATATATTTTAAGACAACCCAACCAATTTATAGAATTATGTCCAATTAATAATTAACTTATTAAAATATTATGCATTATGTTGATTTAATTCCAAAATGTGTTATAATGAATTAAGAAGTTTTCTTAATTTACTTACATCTATTTCTGCATAAGCTTTCTTGCATTTCATAATTCTAGTTCAGGGGGGCTGCAATAATGTCAAACCAATTAATGTATTACCTTATTACCGGAATGCACCTCAAGTTAAACAGACTAATTGAAATCAAGGGTTTTAATCTTTTAGACGAAGATGTTCAGCATTATAGCAGGAGATTAGATAGAGTTTTAGATCATTATAATAAAATTAGTTATAAGGACAAGCAATTGAAGATCAATGCCAGTGCCTCATAACAGTAATCTTGATAAATCCATAAAATTTTAATTTTGTTAACGGGCGGTCATTGACCGCCCTATATTAATTACCATTCTCTGCTTTTTTATACGTGGGTACAATAAGCTTTATATAATCCGATATACCATCGGAATCCTTCATTATGATTTCCTTGAGACAATCCAATTCTCTTTTAAGAAGTGCTAAATCCGTGTGTATTGGCTTAGCCACATATATCTTGTTGTTTTTTGTGGATTCAAGCCCCTCTTCTTTAAGCAACAACTCCTCATAAAGCTTTTCTCCAGGCCTTAATCCCGTATATTCTATATTAATATCTACATCAGGTTCAAATCCGGACAGCTTTATCAAATTTTTGGCCAAGTCACAAATTTTAACCGGTTCACCCATATCAAGAACAAAGATTTCTCCGCCTTTAGCCATAGCCCCCGCCTGTATTACTAATTGTACAGCTTCAGGTATAGTCATAAAAAATCGTGTAACCTCAGGATGGGTTACAGTAACCGGACCACCCTGCTCAATCTGCTTTTTGAATAAAGGGATTACGCTTCCGTTACTTCCAAGAACATTTCCAAACCTCACTGCAACATATTCTGTTTTGCTAATTCGGTTGAGTGCCTGGATAACCATCTCTGCAATCCTCTTTGTGGCCCCCATTATATTGGTTGGGTTAACGGCCTTGTCGGTGGATATAAGAACAAAACGTTTCACCCCATACTTGTCCGCACATTCAGCAACATTAAGGGTTCCAAACACATTATTCTTAATGGCCTCAGTAGGATTAGTCTCCATAAGCGGAACGTGTTTATGGGCTGCTGCATGAAACACAACATCCGGTTTGTGCATTTCAAAAATACTTTCAATCCTTTGTTTTTCCCTTATATTAGCAATAACTGTATGGAGTTCAATTTCAGGGTTGTTATACAACAACTCATTTTGTATGTCATAAGCGTTATTCTCATAGTTATCAAGTATAATCAGCTTTTTGGGAGAAAATCCCGCAATCTGCCTGCAAAGCTCCGAACCTATAGATCCGCCTCCACCGGTTACTAGAACTACCTGCCCCTTGATATAGGATGAGACCTCATTCACATCAAGGTTTACCGGCTCCCTCCCAAGCAAGTCTTCAATATTGACATCCCTTACCTTTTGCATTACAACCGTTTCATCAATAAGCTGTGATACTGAAGGTAATATCCTCACCTTGCACTGAGTCTTAGAGCACTCTGCAAATATCTCGTTTATGACTGTATTACTTGCTGATGGTGTTGCAATTATTATTTCATCAATTAGATATTTTTCAACTATTTTTGAAATGTCCTTTCTTTGACCTTTTATTGGTACACCATTAATTTTCTTCCCTTGCTTGAATACATCGTCATCAACTATTGCTACAGGGGTACTCTTCAATTCAGGATGCATCTTCATTTCCTTTACAATTATTGCTCCTGCGTCACCACCACCAAATATTAAAACCCTTTTTGAATTTTTAATACGTATTATTTCGCCTTTAATTACTCTCCTAAATATGCGATACGCAAATCGAATACCTGCCACAAGGAATACGTCCGTAAGCATGCATATCAGTAATATACTTCTTGGAACAGCTGTCCGGGACAGGAATACATAACTTATCATTATTGAATTACTTACAAAAGTTGCTGAAACTATTAATCCCATTTCGTAAATTCCCGCATACTTCCAGAGGCTGTTGTAAAGCCTGAATATAATATAGGTAATAATTTTAACGCAGGTAGCTATTAATGCCAGCTTTAGTATAGGCTGAGTAAAACGTTCAGGTATACTTTCATAGCTAAAATCAAATTTTAACAGGTATGAAGCTATTAGAGATATATTGATTATAATTATGTCAAAAGGCATTAAGGCATATACCCTTATTTTTCTTTTCATAAGCTGACCTCCTGCTGATTTATATTAGTACTTTTATCTATAATAATGCTGATTCGCAAAAATCACCAGATGTTGCATCTGGTTTAAACTAATCAATAATCGTCCTATGAGAATTATAATTCATTTTGTATCTAAATTACAACCCTTGACTAATATTTACAATAAAAGGTCTACTAAACTTATCAAGGTTATACAAAGATTTCAATTCTATTTGTTAATTGGCTCTAGAAATGTATTTGGTTTTATGCCCATAGTTAACTGTTATGTTGGCAATAGTTAACGATCGTATTACACACCAAATTTAAAGAAACATTATATAAACCAAGTTAATAATTCCATTCTTTTGAAACCAAATTATTCTCAAACCTTTTCAAATAAGAATAATGGTTCAAGTGAATTTACTCCATAACGTACAGCGTCAATGTCAGATAGAATTTCCATATGAGTGGAAACACTTGATTTAAAACCATCATTTGCAATTATTTCAAATATATCTCTCCCAAATAATCGAACATGGTCTTCTTGTCCATACAAATGCAGCCTTGCAGAATCTGATGATATTCCCGGGTCACTAAAAGTGTTGTAAAGCACTGGACTATATGGTGTTTGTAATATTGCAAATCCACCAACTCTAAGCACACGATTAAGCTCTTTCAATGCTGTAGAAACCTCATTTACATGTTCTAATACATGGTTAGCTATTACAAAATCAAATGTATTATCTTCAAAAGGAATTGACAACATATCTATTTTCTGAATATCCTGAGACGATGGATAAAGGTCTGCTTTTATATACTTTAATGGTTTACTCTCACTAATCATCTGAGATATATATCTTTCAGGAGCAAAATGAAGAATTTTTGCATTTGTGAATTTGTCAATAAGTCCTAATTTTGTTGCATACAAAAATAAATGACGTTCCCTATCATTACATTTACAACGCGGGCACATAAAATTTTTAGTATCACTACCGATTATTTTTAATTCAGTAAAAATATCACTTTTACATTCTATTTCATAAGGAAGAAATCCACCTACTGTTTTATTACAAATGCAACAATACTTTTTTGAACCTTTCCCTACATACTTTAGCACATTACAACGTAAGTATCTTATACCACTTTTTAACATAAATTTACTCCTTTATTTATATTTATAATCTTAAAGATAATTAATATCAACATCGATTTTCTTTACTCAGAATAATATTACAGATATTATCCACATCTTCTATTTTCAAGTCAGCAAATAGTGGCAATGTCAGAACCCTTTTAGAAATATTTAATGCAACTGGTGTTAAACCAACATCGAATTTTCCATGAAAGCATTCAAATGTATTAGTCAATGGATAAAAATACTTTCTTGAAACAATGTTGTTTTCTAGCAACCTGTTGTAAACTTCATTTCTGGTTGCACCAAAAGCTTTATTGTCAAATACCACTGGAAAGTAGGAGTAATTTGGTAATACATCCTGCTGTATTGAAGGTATTTTAATTCCCTCAATATTACTTAAATTTTTTATATATCTCTCATAAACTTTTCTGCGCTTTTCAATTTCATCATTTATATGTCTTAGATTGCAAATACCCATAGCAGCTTGAAATTCATTCATTTTTGCATTAGCACCTATACCGTCTACGACTTCAGGTCCTCTTATTCCAAAATTTTTAAGACGATAAAGGTTTAAACCAAATTCCTCATCTTTAAAACTAACAGCTCCACCTTCTATAGTATTGAATACTTTGGTAGCGTGAAAGCTGTATATAGATGCATCACCAAAACATCCGATGCCTGAATCTTTATATTTAACTCCAAAAGTATGAGCAGCATCATAAATAACTTTTAGCTCATGCTTCTTAGCAATTCTTTCTATTTCTTCGACATTACAGACATTTCCATATACGTGAACGGGTACGATTGCAGATGTTCTATCATTAATCAATGCTTCTATCTTTGTTGTGTCTATAGTATAATCTTCTGAATTAATATCGCAAAAAACAGGTTCAAGACCATTTCTTACGATAGCATGAGTTGTAGATGCAAATGTAAATGGTGTTGTTATAACTTCACCCTTAAGCCCCATTGCTTGAATAGCAAGTTCAAGTGCCATGTGACCATTGGAAAACAAAGAGATATTTGGGACAGCAAGATAATCCTTTAGTTGCGCTTCCAGTTCTTGATGTTTAGCCCCCATATTTGTAAGCCAATGAGTATCCCAAAGGGGTCTTATTTCTTCTATATATTCTTCAAAGCCAGGCATCGAAGAACGGGTTACTAAAATTTTCTCACTCATCTTTATGATCTCCTTATAAAAAGACTGATATGTTTAACAATTAAATTCCTTTTTCAGAATACTCATAATAATAATATCTACATACTCACCATTTTTGTATACTGCTTCCCTTTTTATTCCCTCAACTTTGAAACCTACCTTTTCATATAGGTGAAGCGCCTTTTCATTGTTTTTTAAAACAGATAATTCAACTCTTCTTAAATTTATATCATTAAAGGCATAATTTAACATAGACTTAATTGCAAAGGTTCCAATACCTTTTCCCTGATTTTCAGAGTCACCGATCATAATATGAAATTCACAACTTCCATTTATATAATCAATAGAAAGTAAGCTTACTAAACCAACAATTTCCTTCGAATTACTCGAATTAACAATTGAACACCTGATTGAGTTACCACGGTTTGACATATATGATTCAAACCATTTCTGATCAACATCAAGATTAATATATCGAAAAGGTGCTCCAAGGCTTGAAATAAGTTTCGGGTCGTTTCTCCACTTATTAATCTGCTCCAAATCGGTTCTCTCGATCTCTCTTAGCTGATACATCCCACAGCCTCCTTACATTATCCGGTATTTACGCACTATTTAGGATTCATTATATAACTATTATACATTAGTCCTAGCTATCCAACTAGTATTTCATCTTCAAATTATATACTCTTTATTGTTAGTTGAAAATGCAGTATTTCTCAGATTTTCTGCTGCAAAAAAATAATATAGGTAATTAAAAGATGTTATACTAGTTAATTATATCCACTTTTATTGTTAAAAACTAAAATTTAATCCAAGTTCAATAATTCTTTAACTTTTCTTACTATATAATTCATGTTTTCTGTCGTATATCTTTGGTCACATGGCAAGGGTAAAATGTTTGCTGCATAATCATATTCCAGTTTCCCTTTCAACTTTTCGTTGATAACATTAGGCCAAAGTGTTGGAATGTAAATTTTCATATCGGAAAGAGCCTTTTTTATTTCAATACCGTTTTCTATAAGAAATGGATATGCAAAAGCTCCATCTGCAAACCTTGGTTTTAGTTTATTATGTATACCAAGCATACTATCCAAATATGCATAGTTTTTATTCCTTGTGTTACGGATATCTTTATAGTCGATTGCTCCAAGTATATTATGAGTTAAATCAGACATATTTTTGATATCTTGATTATTTAATAGTTCTTCATTTTTTTGAAATTCACCATAATACTGAGAGCCGGTACCTTCATATCGCCCTAGTAGATGAGTAAATCTATCTTTTGAAACATCAGTTTCTAAATCATATCCAATTTTTACCTTTGTGGACAAATAAGCACCATCAGGAACCCCAAAGAACTTTCTGCAAGAATATATAGTATCAATATTTTCAACTGGTTTTTGGAAAAATGCTTGCGTATTGTCTATGATAATGTTGTAATACCTTTGTTTTAAATTGAGCACTTTGTTGTTATCTAATTGACCGAAATAATTAACGATGTATATATACTCATTTTTATCCAGTAAATTTTGAAATACAGGCATAAAGTCTGAGTTTATATGGTAAAAGTCGAAATCATAATCATGAATTTTTAATATATTTATAACAGAATCACATATATAATATGGAATGTACAACTTTTTTATTTTTTTTGCCTCAAGAAGATACATCAGAGCATTTCTGCCTGTATTAATTGAAATTAAATTGTTATAGTACTCATTACTTATAAGTCGTTCTAATTGAAAATAACCGCCTACTTCATCCATAAATGCTATCTCCTATATCAATTCGTAATTTATTAGCATTTCTTTTATTTCTTCAACTGAATTAAACATCATAACATCTATTATCGAAAGATTAGGAACAAAGTCGTTATTAAACTGTTTGTATTTAATGACCCCTGTTTTTAAAAATCCTAAATTTATCCCTTCCTTAGAAAAATCACTTACTGAATACAATTCTTGTCCTCCTATAGCATTAATATATTCATTAGCCTTAAGTAATTTGCAGATTTCTATAACTTTATCCTGCCCTTTCAACTTTGTATCTTTATTGATTTCAGACGAAACAATCAATTCTGTTTTTATTGATAAATAGTCACAAATTTTCCTTAATGAATATTCCAAATATTTGGCCAAATTACTCTCCTTATAGTAGAATATATCCTCAATAACAGGATATAAATCTTTATAATACGGTGCTTTTTTATATAAATTCTCAATCATTTTCATGTTTTTCTTAACAAAAATTATATCATTAGATACACCAACTTCATTAATAAGCTTATTAGGACTTGCACCATCCATTTTCAAATTAATTAATTTGGGTTCATTATTAACTAGAATTCTATTCCTATTTATCCAACCACCTTTTATAAAATTTACATCATCATATATAACATATTTATCTACTGCATTTATTAACTGCCAATATCCTATATACGGAAAAAAATATGGTTGCATTATACCCAGCTTCACCTTATCACCTCTTTTTATTACTCAACATACCTGTAAATGCTGTAATTAGGTAAGTGTAGCATTCCAGTTTTATTATTTTTGCTATATAAATATAAATAATGCATCCGGTAAACACTTGTGATATCAAAGTTAAGTACACCGGCATGTTTAACCAGTTCAAACTATATATTACACTTCCCATTAATAATGATAATATCAGTAATGGTATTATATCCTTACACTGTTCACTAATACTATAATTAAGTAATTTTTTATTGGGAAATGAATTAATAAATGATGATATTACTCCACTAATCAATGTACCAATTGCAATCGCATAAACACCATACCTTAATGAAATTACCAAAATTGCAAGGCCTATTGTTTTCTTTATCAATTCAATTTTCAGAATAATTTCGCTGCGACCTAAAGCATTTATGGCTTGCATATTGGCAGTATGTATAGGCCACAAAGCATAGGAAAAACAAAAAATCCTTAAAAACGGAACACATGGCAACCATTTATCAGTCAGTACAATTTTAACCAAGGACTCTGCTACTACTGCCAGCCCAACCATAAGAGGAAAAACAATAAATGAACTTGTAACAATCGAGCGTCTTACCATGTTTTTTACTCTTTGTTTGTCATCCTGTTCTTCTGATAATACCGGAAGCATAACTGACTGAATCGAACCATTTATATTTGAAACAATAATTTGTGGAAACTGATCTCCTCTATTGTAAAATCCAAGTATGGTAGGGTTAAAAATCTTCCCAATAATTAAGCTACGCAGGTTCATATATAGGGTGTCAATCAATATTGCAACAAGCAGTTTCCACCCAAATGCAAATAAGCTTCGGACTCTTTTTAAAGAAAAAACCAACTTAGGTTTCCATCTAACAGTATACCCTAAAACTAAAACCATAATAAAATTGCTTGTTAGCTGTTGGGCAACTAATGCCCATACACCAAACCCATTATAAGCCAATATAATCCCTATTATTCCAGATACTGACACTGCACTTATACTACTGAAAAAAAGTTTTTTAAACTGCATTTTTTTTGATATTACAGCACTTTGTATTGAATTAAAGCACCCCAAAAATAATGTTATTCCCAAAACTCTTATTATATCTATTATCTCCGGAATACCATAAAAATCAGCTATTAATGGAGCTGTAAGAAAAAGCATGATGTATAATATAATTGTTACAAATAAGCTTATATAAAACACGGATGAAAAATCGACTTCATCAGTGTTTTTCTTTTGAATCAGTGAAGTATTAAACCCACTTTGAACAAATACGTTCGATATTGTAATAAATATCGCTATAAGTGACAATACTCCAAAATCATTAGGCGTAAGAAGCCGTGCTAAAACTATTTGTACAATAAACTGTATTCCTTGAGTTCCACCCCGTTCCATCATCTTCCAAAATAAAGATATTATAACTTTTGATTTTGTACTCGTATTCTGCATATTATTTCATTTCCTCAAAAAGTAATTTATATTTTATAGGTATTTACTTCTTCCTTTTCTCATTAACCATGCTATTTTAATAAATGGATATTGAATACATATTGTCACTAAATATAGTATAATAAAAATTTTATGGTCAAACTGAGAAAGTTTATCTAAAAACTCTCGGAAATTTATATTACCAGTTTTTTTAAATGCAGCTTTTAATAATCGCATTGCATACATCTGACTACTTATGACTATACTTTCATTAGACACATTTGCTTTTTTAGCATAATCATACAAACTTTTATAGAATAGGACTTCTGTATTAATATTATTTAATTTTTTTGCCATAGCACTATAGCTAGCACCATTATTCGTAACAAATCTATAGGCACTCCACACACTTTGGATACATCTTATTTTGCCATTTGCCGCCAAAACAAAGGCTTTAATTCTGTCTTCAGGAATTGAAATGCCTTCAACAATATAGTTTAGTGAGTTATCTAAAAAATAGTTTCTAATTAGAATTGAAGCTGTTTGCCCTGGCAATAAACCTTTGCGGTATTCTTTTAAAGTATATTCTTGTTTTTTACATTCAGGATATTTCTTATTCGTATCGGCACCATATTCATCAATTATTTTTACGTTATGAGCAACAGCAACATAATCCTCATGCTTTTCTAAAAAATCAACTTGTTCTTGCAACTTTCCTTTATATATCCAATAGTCATCTCCTTCAAGTACGATGTAATATTTTCCTCTCATGCGGGAATACAAGTCCTTAAAATTAGCAACAGCTCCCAGATTTTTTTCTCTATAAAACAACTGGAAATTGCCAGGTAAATTGTATTCGAGATTTTTTAATATTGCCCTGCTACTATCTGTTGAACAATCTTCGCCTATCAATACCTCATATTCAAAATTAACTTCTTGCATCAAAATACTGTTTATAGCTTTTTCTAGATACTTTTCATGATTATATATAGCTACAACAATTGATACCATTATTTTCGATTCCATAATTGTCTCCTCAACTAATTAATGCGGTTAATTCACATATGCTATATAATCCGACATTAAACCTGCTAATTATATACAAATATATACAAACATCATATTTTTGTCAAATAGAATAATAATTATTAACTTCATTTGGTTTACAAAATATCAGCTTAACCCTTTTGATTTTATTTTTCAAATGAGATTTTTTCCTAAAGTATTAGACATTGCATTTATAACAAATTATTATTACTGTTAACTAGTATACATAAATCAATAATTTGGTAGTATTGACTTAAAATAAATATTCAATTTTGTAATATAAATGTTATAATTATATAAGTTATAACAAGTAGCCCAAGGAGTGAGGTTTATGACAGAAAGAATTTACTTAGCTTCTCCTCATATGAGTGACGAAGGGTATGAAATGGAATATATAAAAGAGGCATTTGAAACAAATTGGATTGCTCCACTAGGTAAAAATGTAGACGAATTTGAAAACGAGTTTGCTAAAAAGGTAGGATCTAAACATGCTGCTGCTTTATCAACAGGAACCAGTGCTATTCATCTTGCCTTAAAAGCAGCTGATGTTGGTAAGGAGGATATTGTTTTTTGTCAGTCACTTACTTTTTCTGCAACAGCTAACCCAATAATTTATCAAAATGCCATACCTGTATTTATTGATAGTGAATACAACTCCTGGAACATGAATCCTGATGCTCTGGAAGAAGCATTTGAGAAATATCCAAATGTTAAGGCTGTCATTGTTGTACACCTTTATGGTATTTGTGCCAATTTAGACAGGATTTTAGAAATTTGCAGCAAGCATAATGTACCTCTTATAGAAGATGCAGCTGAAGCTCTTGGATCTTATTATAAAGGTAAGCATGTTGGTACTTTTGGAAAATTTGGTGTTTTCTCTTTTAATGGCAATAAGATAATAACAACTTCCGGTGGTGGTATGCTTGTTTCTGATGATGAAGCAAAAATTGCCAAAGCAAGATTTTGGGCGTGTCAGTCAAGAGAACAAGAAAGGCATTATCAACATAACGAGCTTGGATACAACTATCGAATGAGTAATATTCTTGCAGGAATTGGAAGAGGACAACTTAAGGTCCTTGATCAAAGGGTTGCCAAGAAAAGATATATTTTAGAGTTTTACAAAAGAGAACTAGGCCATCTGGATGGAATACAGTTTATGCCTATTAATAGCTGGAACGAACCAAATTACTGGTTAAGCTGTATTACTTTGTGTGGTAATGTCAAACCACTTGATATAATACTTGCTCTGGAAAAGGAAAATATTGAGTCCAGACCAATTTGGAAGCCAATGCACATGCAGCCTTTCTTTCAAAATTATGATTATGTTGGAAAGGATGTTGCTGAAAAAATTTTTCAAAATGGTGTTTGTCTGCCATCAGATACAAAAATGAGCGATAGGGATTTATATAGAGTAGTTGATATTATAAAAGGGGTTTCTAAAAAATGGAACTAAAAAAAGGTTTTTATCGTCGCTTTATAAAAAGACCTCAGGATTTCCTTCTTTCATTAATAGCACTAGTGGTACTAAGCCCGTTTATTCTTATTATAGCAGTACTGGTTAGAATAAAAATTGGTAAACCAATCATATTTAAACAGGTGCGTCCCGGACTCAATGAGAAAGTATTTAAAATGTATAAGTTCAGGACCATGACTAACGAAAAAGATGAGCATGGAGAATTACTGCCTGACAGTGCCAGGATCACGAAATTTGGTAGCTTTTTGAGATCGACCAGTTTAGATGAGTTACCAGAGCTTTGGAATATTGTTCGTGGAGATATGAGTATAGTAGGCCCCAGACCACTTTTAATACAGTATTTACCACTCTATAATGAGGATCAGAAGAGGCGTCATGAGGTAAGACCCGGACTTTCTGGATATGCGCAAGTAAACGGTCGTAATGCAATAAGCTGGGAAGATAAATTTAGGCTTGATACTGAGTATGTGGACAATATAAGTTTTATTGGAGATTGGAAGATTATTTTTTTAACAATAAAGAAGGTGTTTTCACGTGAGGGAATAAGTTCAAACACATCAGTTACTATGGAACCTTTTAAGGGTTCCCAGGAAGGTGTGAAGCTATGAAAAACAGGCTTATAATTATAGGTGCAAGTGGACATGGGAAAGTAGTGGCTGATATAGCCTCCGGTATAAACAAATGGAAAAGTATTGCTTTCTTAGACGATAATCGTGATTTAAAAGAATCATTGGGATTGAAGGTAATAGGCACATATGCAGATGCTTTTAAATTTATAGATGACTCTGATATCTTTATAGCAGTTGGAAACAACTCTATCAGAGAAAAGATGCATGAAGAACTTGAAAGTGCAGGCGCTAATATTCCTGTCTTAATCCATAAAAATTCAGTGATTGGGTCGAAGGTAGAAATAGGAAACGGGACAGTGATTATGGCAGGTACAGTAATAAACTGTTGTACTACAATTGGTAAGGGATGTATTATTAATACAGGTTCTACCCTTGATCATGATAATACTATTGAAGATTTTGTTCACATATCACCAGGTGTCCACCTGGCTGGATCGGTCAAGCTTGGAAAAGGATCATGGATCGGTATTGGGAGTTCAGTAAGCAATAACATTAACATCACAAGTGGATGTAAAATTGGCGCAGGTACTGTAGTAATAAAAGATATATCTGAATCCGGGACTTATATTGGAGTTCCAGCAATTAAGAAAAGATGAATTTATTGATTAAGGAGAAGGAAAATGTGGTTACTCATAAAACTTCTGTTTTTTATAAGTGGATTTATTATAGTATGGGCAATGGTGGGATATCCCCTTTCTCTAAAATTGATTGGAAGATTTTTTAAGCTTAGTAAACTTAAAAAAGATTACTCTCACAAACCAACTGTAACAGTTATGATTGTGGCACATAATGAAGAAAAAGTAATACTGGAAAAACTTCGAAATATTATGGAGCTTGATTATCCAAGGGAAAAAATTGAGTTTTTAGTTGCCTCCGATAATAGCACAGATAGAACTAATGAAATTGTAAAAGATTTTATTGAAAAGAACCCTGACAGATCCATAAGACTATATGAAGTGAAGTTCAGAAAAGGAAAAACTAATGCACAAAACGAAGCACATAAAACTGTGACTACAGAATACCTTGTTATGACAGATGCAAATTCAATGATGGAGAGGAATTCGGTAAGTGAGTTAATGGCAGCTTTCACTTCCGAAGACATTGCATACGTCTCAGGTAAGTTGTCAATTATAAATCAAGCTACAAGTGATGTGAGCAATGCAGAAGCAAGCTATTGGGATAGCGACTTGGCTGCTCGTGAAATTGAGGCAAGAATTCAGACAATAACTGCTGGAAATGGTGCATTATATGCTTGCAGAACAAAAGATTATTATGATTTTAATCCAATTGAATGTCATGATAGTTCAATGCCCATTTATTATGCACTTAAAGGCAAAAAAGCCATATGCAATCATGATGCTGTAGCTTATGAAAAGGCCGGAGAAATAATCCAAGATGAATTTAAACGAAAAGTAAGAATGAACAGAATAATACTTAAACATATTTTGCCCGACCTAAGAATTTTGAATATTTTTAAGTACAAATGGTTCTCTTACTTTTATTTTGGCCACAGAACATGCAGATATTTGTTATGGATATCTCACCTATTTACATTTGCAACTAGTGCCTTGCTTATCTTTGAATCATGGTTTTATTTAATGGTTTTTGTAGCACAAATACTATTTTATTTATTGGCATTAATAGGATACTTTTCTAAAAATAAACTTCTCACATTGATATATTATTATACAATTACAATTATTGCACAATGGCTGGGTGTATTTAGAGTATTGACCTGTAAAACCAAACCCTTCTGGGAAAAGGCAGAAAGCACCAGATAGAAACTTATTGAGTTAAAGAAATATATTATTAGAAGATTTTAACGATTAGCAGGGATTTCGTAGCACTCGTTAATTAGTTTCTTAGTAATGATATTCCAGTCACATACCTCATTAATGAAGTTATAATTATCAATACCCATTTGTTTTAATGTTTCTTTATCGCATTTTTCAATAACATATAGCATTAGATCTTCAAAACTCTTATCATCATTATCTGCAATAAACCCTGTCTTTCCATCAATCATATACTCTTTAAAGCATCCGGCATCTGTACATAAAAAAGTCTTTTTAAACTTTGCGGCAGTAAATATAACAGCACTCATACTCGCATGCCTATATGGCAGTATTACACAATCACAAGAATTAAATAAAAAATCTGCAACATCCTTATCAACAAACTCACTTAAATAAATGATGTCCTTTCTTTCCCTTATTAAAGGTTCCAATTTGGTAAGTTCTTTGTAATCAACATTTTTTCTACCCGCTAAAATTAATAGGTTGTTATTATCCTTTGTCTTTAGCCATACGTTAACTAATCTATCCGTACCTTTATTGTAAAACATATTGCCCAAAAACAAAAATATTTTATCAGCCTTTTTACATTTTTCTTTAAGTGGGAGATCAATACCGTTTATGTCCGATAAAGCATCTTCTTTATTGTTTTCATACTTCCCAAATTTTTGAATATATAACTTTTTACTATCCAGCCTAAAATATTTATCCAGTTCTTCCCTGATAAAATTTCCGTGGATTACAATTGTATCAAATTTCTCGTACACTTTTTGTAATATGTTAACCTTCTGCTCCCCATTAATGTGAGGTATTGCATTATGAGCTGTAAGAACAAGCTTTTTGCAGTGCTTTTTAAGCTTATCTAAAAACTTAATATCGAGTGAATAGAATAAAAGCCATTGAATATGTATTATGTCATAATTATTCTTTTTGACTAACTTAAATATCCTTCGATATCCAAGCCAATATTCATATCCCCTCAATACCCTTCTTATTAATCCCCTTTTCATGTTTTCAGAAAATCTAAAAAAAATGTTATAGGCCTTATAAGAATTCTTTTTGTATGGGTAATAATAATTTGTCACTAGATCAACTTCCGCATTATTTGACATGCCCGAACAGAATCCATTTGTATACTGGTCAAGCCCGTTTATTCCCCAAGGATCTATTACTAATATCCTAATAATAATTCACCCTTTCGTTAGTTATTTCCCTGCAAATATATTATTCTACAATATTATGGTCAAGGAAATGTATTTCGATGCTCCTGGAATTATTTAGTATCATCTTCAACACTATTTTTGATAGTATACACACTCCTATCAAATTAGCCTTCATAATAACCCTAAAACTTTCTGATTGATTTACCAGTCTTTTTACAATCCTTTATTGCCCATACCAAAGCCTTAGAAAGCTTTTTTTCGCCAAGCAAAAAGTATTGCACTATTCTCACCATCCTAATGATGTAATTAACCGCAAATGCATATATTTTTTTTAAACCTGTAAAATTTTCCAATATAAATAAAAGCTTATTCCTGCTGTAATAGTAAATATTTAGCGGAGATTTTACTCCTGTTGATTTACTAACCTTATGATAAATTTTACTTTGAGGAACTACCTTTATTTTAAGGCCTTTCTGCCTTATCTTATAGCAAAAATCAGTATCCTCAAAGTATAAGAAGTATTCTTCCGGCAAGAACCCTACTCTATTTAATACATCTGTGCTGATTAAGAAACAGCAACCAGTTACAAAATCATTTTCAGTTGGCTTTTCTATACCATCTTTAGTCATACTATAACTACCTTTTAATTTAAAATACTTACCTCCTGAACTCCATATACCTTGTCTATTGTTGTAGTAATATATAACCGGAGCGCATATACCTGTATCTTCATCATAGTTATTAACAAGGCTTTCAATAAAATCTTCTTCCACTACTGTATCATTATTAATTACTATAACATAGTCAGCTCCATTTTTAATTGCATACCTGATCCCTAAATTATTACCTCCTGCGTAACCTAAGTTTGTCTCACTCTTTATCATAATTATATCATCGAATTTATCACTAATCCCATCGGCAGAACCATCGCCAGAGGCATTATCTACAACAACCAAAGTCACATTATATACGCTCTTTACCATTTTTAAACTTTCTATACATTCTACGGTATCATCTAACCCTTTGTAATTAAGAATAACTACAAAAACATTCTTCAAATTATTCCCTCCCTAAATTATACTACAGAGGATTTCAAGCATTCTTCCGGATACTTTTTATCCTTATACATAAACACAAAATATAAAATCACTGCTAATATAAGTGAATTAAAAGGCAACAAGATATATCCTTGAAAAAACATAGAGAAACAATACATGCATAATAGCAAATTTACATTTACACTTTTTAATCTCTTATTTGCAACAAAAACTAAATAGCATAAACTTGCTATAATCAAGAATCCACCAACAATGCCTAAACATACAAATAAATAACTAATCGCTTCTGATGTTAACAAATCGTCAACTAAAATAAATTTATTTAAACTAAACGAAAGTGAATTGAGCCATCTAACATCATTTCCCATACCCACTCCAAAAAAGTTCGAATTGCTAAAACATAGTTTGATTCTCTCATATAAATTATAAAATCTATATACAGCTGATCCGTCTGAGCTATCCCATATAATCATTACTGTACCTATTCTCTTTAAAGTTCCAATATCTGATTTTATAAACATATTACTTATATCAATATAGAATTTTATAAACAAAATTCCGCCTAGCGTAGAAAACAACAAGGTAAGTACCTTCAAATATTTGTTAAGTTTTGAAAAAATCAATATCATAAAATAAATAAATAATAGTATATATCCTGATATGCTTTGTGATAATACAATTGAGAACAAAATAATAATTTCTTTAAAACTCATCGATGATTTTTCATTACTGTCAAACTTTTGATTTAATCTTCCTATTGAAAGTAAAATTAGTTGAAAAAAAGAATAATGTGAAGGTTCTCTAAATATACTTGAAAATCTTACACTTCCATATGTTACAACAAACTTTGAATCTCCTATTAGCAGAGGATTGCCAGTTGCATAGTATACTACGTACTGTATAAATAATAGTATGCAAATAATAAAAGCAATATTTAAAGACGCTCTTGACAACTCATATGGTTCTACGTTGTCCTTGATAAATTTTGAAATCAAAATATCGGTTGTAATAAATATAGCCACTATTTCAAAAAACGCCACAATAAAATCCAGTCTATTGAAAAAAGAATGATTACCGTTTATTGCAAGACCTATCAAGATATAAGCAAGTGCCAAGCCTTGGAATAAAATTAACATAATAAATCTTTTTGAAAACTTTAAGGAATTCTTTTCAAAAAGCACAATCTTAATGATTAATAGTGCACTCAAAATATAAGTCAAATTTAAACTTCCTATTTGAAAAGCCCACAGGCAAAAAACAATAATAATAAAATAGATAGTTGTATTACCTTTTTTCCTTAACTTCTTATCTAAATTGTCTTTATTATCCATCTTACCACATTACATCCTTTTATTGTAATTTTTCCTTATAACAATTAGCGATATCTTTGTATTTTATTTTCTCCATTGTAGGTACACATTGCTATTGATATCTTTATTTTCTTGTCCAATTTAACACCTGCTTCTAAACTAAATTTAATATACACCGAATTAATTTTTTTGGAAACTCTATTATGCTATATTTCTTCAATCATAACCTCTAAAATTTCATATTTCCCGTTAACAATAATCCTTAAAACACTTTCAAAATCTTTTGTTCCTTGTGGTAGTGTTATTTCTGCTGACAATATATCTTTATCCTGTTTAAAATATTCAGCATGTTCCGTTATCCCATCTAAACTATAGGATACCTGTGACTGTGCTTCTAAATTAGTCATCTTCAATTCAATACGATATTTTGTATCCGGTTTGAATTTCAACTTTCTACTTATCAAAACGCCATTTGCCGCTTCAGCTATAATACTTTTATCAGAATATGATAATTTTGCATCCCCACTTCCACTAAGATCCCATTGGTCAGGAATATTATCCAAATTAACGTCAATTTCTGGCATACTATAAAAAATAATTCTATTTATATCAGCTTGCATATTTTCATTTATATTTTTCTTAATATAATCCAACTTTTCAAGTATCTCAATTGTGCTGTCATTAAATTTGAAAGGAGCCAAATTACCTTTATTTTTTTCTCTGGCTTCATCTATAATTCCTAAAGTCATATCAATATACTTTAATGCTTTTTCTTTTTCATTCTGCTGTAAGTACATCATAACTAACTGGTAATATACACTGGCTTTTTGTTGCCATATCTCAACAACATATGGTCTATAATCTACCAAGCTATCAATATAATCAAGTGCCTTATCTATTTTTCCTGTTCTAAAATAAAATTCAGCAATTTTGGTTCTCAGATTCGTGTTATATATAGAAAAACTTTCAGCTCTAGTTATATATTTATTTGCTTGAGTAAGATCATCTTTGGTCACGCTTTCTTTTGATGTAAGCAACTTGACATAATCAACTTTATACTCAGGCTTAAACACATCTGTATCCGCTGCTTTCTTCATATATTTTATTGCAGAATTGATATCATCCTTTTTAGCAAAATCACCTGATTTATCTGAATAATTTGCTGCTACCATAAAGGTAATAGGCAGGACAAGAATAATAACACTACCTATCATTCCAATAATAGGATGCAAAGAAAATTGTTTTAATTTATTAATCTTACTGAATAGATTTATAAACTTACTAATAACCGGATATTTATACTGTATATTTTCCTCACAAATCTCTTCTTTGCTTCTAACATTGAACAATGCTAACAATGCCCATAGTACAAGTGAAACAGCAGGAAAAGAGAGGTCAAAATCAAATACGGAATGCATAATTAATACAGATATAGATGTAAATATAGCACCTTGAACTACTCTATTTTTTATATTGTCAATACTCTTAAATCTATACTCCTTGACAAAAGCCGAAACTATACCCAGCAACAGTAATAAATAGCACAACAGTCCAACAATACCACAATCTGTTGCTAGCTGCAAAAGGAAATTGTGAGCTTGTGTACTACTATAATTAAATGACTGATAAGAAAAATACTTTTGTAGCCATGCTCCTCCTCCTGATCCTAACAACCAGCTATCTTTAAACATTTTGAAGCCATCTTTAATATAAATGCTTCTCTGAATTGAATTCTTACTATTTGTTATACCCTCAAATCGTGAGATAATATTGTTAAAATATCTATATTTTAGCGCTAGCCTTTTAACAATTTTTCCTGATTGCTTATCAATAACTCTAGCATTATCGAATGTAACACTTGTTCCTTTATGATAATTTATAAACTTTATATCAACTACAGACATATCGTTGGGAATATTAAATATTACTTCTTGTTGTTCTATACCGTTAGTACTCTTACAAGAGTATGAAGCTACTTTTTGTGTTTTTCCTAATATTATATCATTTTTATTTTTTGCAAAAATTTCTATGAAGAATGCGTAATCTGCATTAAGCTCATTAGCAGCCTGAGCATCAAAAACAAGCTTATACTCTTTCTCAGGCGTTAGCTCTACTGTTTTTGTATTAATAATAAAACTATTCTCTTGATTTATACTATGAGAAAAACTTAATGGCTCAATTGAATTAAATAAGTATATCACTGATAAAATTAAAATAATTACAAGCGATGCAAAAGCTATAATACATCTCTTTAAACCAATTCTTTTAGATAATTTTATCGCATATTCTGACAAAAGATTTACTATTACCGATAAAGCAATACCTACCAATACAACTAATAAGGTCTTAACTTGATTATTTATCAAATACGAAATACCTGTAACTGTTACTCCCGAAAGTAAAGTTGCAAAGCAGTAAATTGCACCCTGTATCTTATAATCCTTCGGAAGTACTAACAAGAACAAAAGCAATACAACTGGCAATAGAATATATGTTCCTCTGCTTATAGTCAATAAAAAGGTTACAATATAAAATGTACCGAATATACCAGCAACCGACTTAACCCATAATTTAGAGTGAGTGACCATTAATGCAATACTAATAAAAAACACCACTAAAAGGTATGCAGCAAGAGTATTAGGATATTGGAACGTAGAGTGTATTCTTCCATCTACATACAGTCCAAAGAAATTAAAATCTGAACCCAGCAGACTAAAAATACTATTTACAAAATTTACAATACTTCCTCCAAAAGCACTATCTATACCTAATATACTAACACCAAGAGATGAGGCTGCCAGTATCCATAACAATGTTATTTTTTTTCTATAATTATTGACAAGGTCTGATAACATAAAAAAAACAGCAAAGTACATACAATATTTGAGCCATTCGCCTATTGCTGACCTGATACTTGCAGCAACAAATATAGATATAAAATATGCTAAACAAAAACCAAAGGCCGCATATTCCAAAGGGTTACTTAAGGTCAGGTTAGTTTTCTTAATCATTTTGTAAATCCAGAAGATAATAAAGGTACTGAATACAAGAATTTCTGTAGGATACTGATCTTTCTCAAAATATAGACCTTGAAGAAAAGGTGTACAAAACATTACAATAAATATTGCTACAATTATAAATAACATTAGTACTCTCGAATATTTATTGTTAATGCTAATTTTTTTCTTAGCTTTAGTCATATTAATCCCCTCTACTGTCCATAATCTTAATTTCAGTTTAATTACTACATATCATTCAAAAGATTTACATATTCAAAATTTGATGCTTGGAAATAACTTTCAAAATCCGGATGCCAAACAAATACAATTGTATTTTCAAAATGTCTTGTATTTTTAATAACATCTTTATCTGATATGCAATTATATAAAATGCCTTTTCTATTGAATGTACTTTTAAAAACGTTACATATCTCATCCTGCGGACCAAATAAAATAACTTTCTCATATTTTTTTTCATTAAGTTCTTTAATTCTATCTTCCATATTGTTATGGAATCCATTTATAAACTTATATGACTCAATAATATATTTGTAAGTCGCTTCAGCTTTTTCCTTAATGCCCTTGGATGTCAATGTATATTTCATTGAGCGAGTATTTAATTTTTCAACTTTTACCATACCTTTTTCAATCAATTTTTTTATAATCAAATTAACATTTCCAAGCGAAATTCCAGTAAGTTTCGAAATATCTCTCTGTGTAATAAAACTTGATTTTTGTATGTTTTGAAGTATCTGCAACTCATTTTCCATATTTTCAACCTCTATCAACCAAAATTTCTTACTACTTACTATGATAAGAAAATATAATACTAGCTGATAACTTTTTTTGTGTTAATACCTGTCGAATACCAAAACTCTTTTGCTACAGCAATAAACATACCGAGCAAAATCCCAACAAACATGAATACTGCTGTGTTAAAGACCTTTCTCGGAGCAAAGGGCTTTACTGGTGGTAATGCTTCCGAAACAATAACTATACTTTCACTACCTGTATCAACAGATTTTTTGATTACAGATTCTTTATATTTTTGCTGATATGCCTCATAAGTTTGTTTCACAATATCCTGTTCCTGCTTTAAAATATCATATTCACGCTGCTTTTTTGCATGCTCAGTTTGGATAGTTTCAATTTCCTTCTGACATTCAGCAATAGCTCTTTCAGTATTTACTATCTCGGCTCTAAGATTCGATAACTTTAAATTAAGCTCATTAACACTATTTGACAGCTCAACATATACCTCATTTATTTGTTCATTCGTTAAATATATATCTGAAATTTCGTTAGTCTTAAGGCCTGTTTTGTCTCTTATGGCATCCGCTAACAAGTCATTGTCCAACAAATTAACATTTGTAACTAATGTTCGAGGTGTACTTGCAAGCAGTTGTTTACCTTGATCTAATGATGCTGATGTGGAACTTTCATCTATTTTTATTTGAGTTAGTTTAGTCTTAAATTGTGTTAATTGTTCAAGCTTTGAATCTAGCTCCATTTGAAGTTCAGATGGACCTCTTGGCTTTGATAGGAAATCCTCAAGATTTTTTGATACTTCGTCTAGATTTACTTTCTCTTTTTCCATTTGAGCCTTTAGGACTTCTCCTGAACTCTCAGCCTGTTTTTGGTTTGTCTCAGTAATAAACCTTGTAAATCTGGTACTTACCATATTAGCAATCTTTGCAGCAATGTCTGGATTTTCATCAGTAACTTTAATTGTAATCAAATTCGTATTTTTTATATCATCTACAGCTATTTTGTCTGATATTTTTTGAAGAGGAACACCTTGCATGTCCATTTCTTCTCTGATATATTGCAATATTACAGGTGCTTTTATTTGCTCTCTATATGTTTCAATAGATATTACATCATTCTGTGACATTGCACCAAGCAGCCCAGCAAGTGTTGCACCGTCTTGAGTAGCTTTCTGCACAATATTATTGGAGGATTGAGAAATTCTTAACATTACCTGAGCTTCATAAATCGGACTCATAATAAAAAAGTTAACAACAATACTTACAACAATACAAATAGCTGTAATAACTAATACAATCTTTTTTCCCCTTAAAATAATCTCAATAATTTGCCTTAAACTAATCTCTTCCAATTTTACCCCACCTGTCTATTAATTAATTATTATCACGAAACTTATTAAGATAAGTTATACTTTTAACTTATATAAGACTACTACGTTCATAGATTGAACATAGTAATTGTATAAAATTATTCTGTACTTGTCAAATAGTAATTTTATGTATTAATCTTTTCATTTATATCTCAAAAATAAGGTAGGATAGATGCCAGAAAGTAATGCACTTTCTTAAATATAAAAAACTGATAGGGATAACCCCTACCAGTTTTTTATATTTCTATTTAGTTCTTTGATTAGTCAACAGTCTTTGAAAGATCAAAGTCACCAAGTGCATTTGCATTTACACTTTCATCTACAACAGTTGGTTGAGCATTTGCCATGAATATAACTTGTACTTTCTTACCTGATTGGTTACCTGCCACAGCAACTACAAGTTTAGCAGGTGCTGATTCGTCTACATTTGTTGTTGATGGATTATCAAGAATCGCAGCAAAGTAGAATACTTGAGCTGATTTTGTTGCACCATCAACTTTAACTCTAAACTGAGGTAAATCAGTAGTAAGTTCATAATCATCAGCATAATTTAAATTCTCAGACAATTCGATAGTTACAAAAGTAAATCCTTCTTCAGCGTCATATACTGCTGAAGCTACTGATTTAGCCTTAGGGGCAAATCCGTCAAGAATCTCACCACTAGCAGCAGCAAAGGTAGTAGAGCGAATCAATTCTTGTTCAAAAGCATTTACTGTGTTTACATCACTTGCAAGAGTCAAATACAATGTTTTATTATCATATTTTCCGTCTGAAGTAAGATCTGCATTTACAGTCAATATGATCTTATCATCCTTGTACTCAGCATCCCACGCATCAATCTCAACAGCACTACCACCTGTACCAGCTTTGATTACAAAGTCTGATGGATCTATAGTTTTAGCGTTTATTGAACCTAAAATAGCAAGCTCAATTTTATTAGTGTCAGTTACAACTGCTCCAGTTATTTGAGGAGCTGAAGGTGTTCCATAGGAACTTAAGTCATAAGATTCTGTAGTTATTACGTTTCCAGCTAAGTCTTTAACTGAATCAATCTGTAAATAATCTATGCTGTCTACATCTATTGACTTGTCACCTTCATCAGTAGCAAATGCGAGGCATACAGTTTGGCCATCTGACAATAAATCTACGTCTACAAGGTCTTTATCCAGTGAATAAATTTTATTTGCTTTGATGTATTTATAACTTGTAAGAGCAGTTGCTGTACTTACATCTACATCTTCACTGAAAGTTACATAGATTTCATTCTTTATTGGATCACCAAAGGTAGTTGTGCTACCATTACCCTTACGGTATATAGAAGATACTGTTGGTGCAATCTGATCTTCTATATCTATATCAACAGTTATAGTTAATATTTCATTCTTTAAAGGATTGTTGTCTGCAACTTCACTAATCTTTAAAGTGTGTTTTTCAGAAGCGAATGCTGCATCATTTGATCTCTTAAGAACAAGTTTAGTTTTTACATCCTTGCCACCATCTTTATAGTAAGCAACTGTTGCAGAAAGACTTACTACATCGCCATCTTTATCCTTAAGTTCAAATTTACCTTTTGTATTAAGAACTTCTTCATTAAACTCAATAACAATCTGTTTTTGATTTTCTTTAATTTCATATCCAACATATTCTGGTCTTGTTGTATCATAAGTTGGAGTTACGCTAATTTCAAAGTCAGCTTTGTTTCCGCTGTAATCTGTAAGATTCTTAACAGTTACTTTACCACCAGCTGTTGGTAGAGCATTACTAATGTCAAAAGTGATTGTTAATGTCTTGTTGTCTTCAGCTAATTTAACATCTTCTATTGTAGCACTTGTGTTTGTGCTAACATCTGACTTAGCTGGAGCTACAACTTCTTCATTAAATTCGATAACAACTTTTGTCTGTGATGCTTCTTTAACTGTACCAGTTGCAGCTGTAGTATCTTCAACTACTGCAAATTCAGTTTCATTTGCTTCAACAGTAAATCCAGCAAAATCTTTTACTTTGTTCTTAACAACCAACTTATGAGTACCTGCTGCCAAACGAGTTGTCAATTTAAAGCTAATAGTTTTACCGTTAGCAGATAATTCTGGTTGTTTTGAACCGAATAATTTACCATCAATATTGTAGTTTGAAATACCTGTTGCATCATCTACTGGTTCGCTAAATGTTACTTTTACAAGACCGTTACCAACTGCAACTACTTCAACAACTGTAGGAGCAGCAGTATCTTTAATGTTCTTTACAGTAACATCAACATCATCAGCAAGTCCAAGATCTTTGTCAACTGTAACTGTAACGTCAGCCTGTTGAGCAAATTTTGTACCAAGAAGTATTGTTACAGTCTTCTTGTCAGCAGAAAGCTCAACATTTGCAACGGAATTCTTTGCAACTTTGTAATTGTCTTTATTAGTTGCTTTGTCGCTATCTACAGGCTTGTTGAAGTTAAGGATTATTTCCTTAAGGTTTCCAGCTGAAGCGCCTGTAACAGATAATACAGCAGGTGCAACTATAACTTTTACTGTAGCTTTAATTGTAGTATCAGCTATAGTACCTTCGATAGTCTGCTCACCTTCAGTTGCTGTGTTAACTGTTGGCCAAGTAACATTTACGTCACCTGTTGATTCGTCATCATATGTTGCCTTAACAGTTGCAGGAAGTACAGGAGTTCCGTTGATGTCTACATTAACATCAGGAATTGCAGCTACAGATACGATATCAAGATACTTAACACTAGCATCTTTAAGTTGATCTACTGTAATGATTCCATTGTTGAGTAATGCTTTAACAAGCTTTACTCCATCAGCTTTGTATTTAGCTTGTAATGCACCAAAAGAAATACCAACCAATGCATCTTTCTTAAGTTGTGCATCACTGTTGAAAAGCGTAGCTTCAGCAGCAGTTAAACCACCGATATCACTTAACTTAGTTGCTGCTGTATGATAATCAAAATCTCCATCATAACCTAACTGTTGAAGAACCAATGAGCTGTAAGCTTTTCCGTTTAATGCAGCTGATGGTCTGAAGGTTGAATCTTCTTCATAACCTTTTACAATACCCTTATCAACCGCATATGCTACTTGCCTTCTTGCCCAGTCAGCAACTGTTCCGCCGTCTGTGAACTTAGCAAGTTTTGCAATTGCTTCTTCATCTGTAAGCTTTTTTGCTTCTTCTTCCTGACCAAACATTCTGAGAAGCATAACAACTCCAGTTTGTCTGTCAAGAGCAGTTCCTAAGTCTGCAACAAACTCAGTTTCGCTTATACCTTGATACAAACCGAGCTTGTTGAGCGCTGTTGCTTGACTTTCATAGCTGAATGATTCAGCGAATGCAGGCACCACAGCGATAGATGCGATCATAGCAACTACCAATAATGCCGCTAACATCTTTTTGAGATTCTTCATACTCTCAAATCCTCCTTGTATTGTTGTTTTTTTTGGGAAGCAGGCTTAAAATGTAAAGCCAGGCTACGCCTTATCCCTATGTGTCTTAACCTGACCTATCTTGCATATTGCTCAAGACTGGCGCACTTAACCTATCTTGAATTCAAAACTAATTATATCATCGGCATTTTTGTGAGTCAACATCTAGAATCCAAGTGTAAAGAAATTGTAATAGAATTGAAACAAACTTTATTTTTGTAATATGGCATGTATTAAGAATATTTTTTCTATTTAAAATAAGGAAAGAATAATTTTTTATTCAAAATATTTCCTGTTAATTTTAATTATAAATAAACAGTACGAAGGCATATTAAAAGCCGGTATCCACCGGCTTTGGTCACGCTTCAAGGCACTACTACCTGCTGAGGTTTCTTTCTGCCATCTCAATAGCTTTTTTTACAATATTTCCGCAATCTCGCGATGAAACAGAACCCCAACCTTCATTCTGAACGACATTATATACTCCTAATTCTTTTGCTATTTCAGCCTTAAGATTTTCGGACATCATACCTCCATGTCTGCTCATAGTTCATGCCTCCTTTTATATAAGTAGAAACCACTCATATATTAATTTGCGTACACTCTTATTATTAGCAGATTTTCTTATATAATTTGATGAAATTATTTCATTAACTTCTTTAAATTTCTCATTAAATGTTACCTTTTTAGGCTTAAGTTAATATAATACATTAACCGCATTCTATAGAAAGAAAGGTGAGTCTTTATGTCTTTCCCAGCAAGAGAGTTGTTGGCCAGATTAATTAAATGTGAAGCAGGGGGAGAAGGATTGAATGGAATGAAGGCTGTAGCAACTGTCGTAATGAACAGGGTTCATGTTGCATATGGCGAGTACTTAAGAGTGGGGCAGGGTGATCTTCGTAAGGTTATATTCCAGCCGCGCCAGTTTACTTGTGTTATGAGTACGGTATATGGCGAAGTAAATCCTCAGACCATATGGGCAACACCGCCTGAGGATATTCACTATGAGGTTGCCGATTGGGCCTTAGCAGGTCATAAACTTTCTGGAATTGGGGAGTGCTTGTGGTACTATAATCCGTTCAAACCTACATGTGCTTCTATATTTCCTGCCTCAGGAACAGGCCAATTTATTTCAAGAATTAATCAACACTGCTTCTACAACCCTACTCCACTATATGCTGAAACATAAATAAATCATAGTAAAAATAAATAATTTCAGGAGGTTTCTTATGCCAAATTACCCAAACAAAAATGTTATGATGCCCAATATGAATACTTATCTGACTCCATGCCAAAAGTGTGGAGATACTGCCACACAGTTTACCCCAGCTGTTCCTTCTCCTATTCAAATGCCAACAGGAATTCCTTCAGGCCCTATGTATAGCAGTCCGATTCCAGCCCAAACCACTACTCCGGTACCTGCTACCCAAATACCAATAGGGGATATGGTTCAAATACCTGAAACTGTCTTAAGTACTGCATATACTCAAGGTTACCTGAAAACACAGATTGGCAGAAAGGTCAAGGTAGAGTTTTTAATAGGAACCAATATGCTTATTGACAGAGAAGGTACTCTTATGGAAGTAGGTACAAGTTACATTATAATCCGTGAAACAGAAACTGACGATCTGCTTTTATGTGATATGTATTCAATAAAATTTGTAAGGTTCTATTATTAGTTTTGATGTATTCAAGAAATCGCAGCGGCTATGTTGTTTTTTAACCATAGCCTCTGCGACTTGTTTACTTCCATTTGTCCCTATAAACCTCTGATTATCGCAACGGAATTTACTGCTTTAAATACGGTTACTGCTGTTATAGATTACTTTGTCTTCTTTGAAATTTCTGTTAAAGCCTCTGAAGCTTCAGTGTCAAACCTATAGTCTGTTGCCATATCTCCTAATGCAAGTATTCCTACCAGTTGATTGTTTTCAACTACAGGAACCCTCCTTATCTGCTGTTGTGCCATAATTCTTGTAACTTCATCCACATCCATGTCAGGTGTAACGGTTGTAACCTGTGAAGTCATAACGTCCTGAACTTTTGTATCCTGTGGTATCTTCCCATGGGCAACATTTCTTACAACTATATCCCTGTCAGTAACAACTCCCACTACTTTGTTCTGGTCAAACACCGGCACTGACCCGACATTAAGCTTCTGCATCAGTTGAGCAGCTTCAACTACCGTATTGGATGGATTTACGTACCCAACATTTTTTGTCATTTTCTCTCTTACTTTCACATAATCATCCCCTTATTTTGAATTCAATTATATTATCCTCATTTGTAATCATGATAATCGTTGAATTTAATGTTAATAAAATAAACACTGCCCTTCAGAGTAAAAATTTGTTTCTTTAAATTTGAATTAAAACTATCTATTACTTTTTTTAAAATGATATAATTAAATTGACAATGCTTATATAAAATCAAAAGGACTGGTTTTCTATGCAACATAATCTAAAAATATTTTTTTTATCGCTGTTTTTTACTATAGTTATGTTTTTTTTATTTTTCTTCAAGCCAATATCAAGCTACATGTATTACTCAATATATAATAAGGAAAGTCTCGTAATAAATATTTCCGTGGTAAATTCACAAATTAACACACTCTCTGCCGAATCCTCAAACCGGGTTTTCCTGAAAGCAAGTGTAAAAAATTCGGACGGTTTCCCCATGTCAAATGCGCCATTAAGAATTTTTATTGAAAATGGCTCCGGTGAACTATCGGTTCAAAAAGAATCAACAAACTCATTAGGTGAATGCCTGTTTTCGTATACGCCAAAAAATTTTTATGAATTGCAGGATAAAACCGGTAAACCAAGTGTTAAAATAACAGCTCAGATAAAAAACTCAACAAAATCTGCTTCAAAAGAATTTAAACTTATATCCACACCTGTGGTTCTGATTTACGGTTATCAGGAAGCTCCTGATGTCTATTACCACCTTAGTGAATACCTGACAGATAAAAATTTTTATTGCAGTACCATGGAGTATGACTCAAAAGCCGGTGTAAAACCCGGTGCAAAAGTTCTTGAGGAATTCTTAAATAAGAAAAAACAAGAATTCATGAATAAAGGCATATTGGTCAATAAATTCACTCTGATCACTCACAGTATGGGTGGTTTGGTGGCAAGATGTTATACGGCAAGTGATGTCTACATTAAAAATGAAGATGTGAATAAAATTATATTCATATCGGTTCCTCATAAAGGATCATATTTCGCATCTCTTGGAGAAAACTTCTATAATGACGCTTCAATTAAGGATCTTGCTCCCGACAGTGATCTGTTTGCAAATATTTTTGAATCGTCAATGAATAAGGGTTTAAACCGTTCCATACAAATTGCAAATATAACAAGCCAATATGATGAAGTTGTAACTGAAGAGAGTTCATCTCTTGACGAGTGGAAAATAGATACTGAAATGTTTAATATCGGAGAAAACAATTTTACTGTGGACAGTATCCTAAGCGGGAATTTACTAAACGCTCCCAACCATAAGGGAATTTTGAGCAACAAGAAAGTGTTTCAACGGATTGAGGAAATGCTGAATACCAATTTGGCTTATCCATCGGAAATACAGGATTAGGCTTCTACATTTTCCTGCACATGTTGGCTTTATTAACGGATTCTTAAAACGCAAGGTCAGGAAAAGACCTGCCGGGATTGCTCCCGGCAGATTAGCTTTTTTCATTTGACTTTTGATGACAGATCAAATCCTGCCAGTTTGTTTCCTGCATTATCAAATATTGTCGCAGTGTCATATGGAGTGAAAATCACCTTAACCTCCTTACCCGAACAATCTTCATCTATAACAATCTCAAATCTTGCACAACTTTCATCGACATCAGTTGAATAATCATCAAAATAATATGCATCGAAGTAAGTTATTGTTACCGGTAGAGTTAAACCATCTGCAATTATTTCAAACTGGCTTAACTCGAACTCAGATAGTTCAGTATCAGAAGTGATATTCAAGTTCTCTGACAACTCAATGACAAGATCAGTTTTTCCATTTCTGTATACTGCAGAAGCTACTGAATTTGCTGTAGGTTCAAAGGCATCATCAATCATAATTTTAGCATCAAAATATTCAAGTTTCAGCTTTTTGCCAAATATATTTTCAGTACTCAAATCAGTATTATAAAGTGACATCCAAAGATCCCTATCTTCGTATGTTCCATTAGCATTTAAATTAGCATTTACAGTTAGTTCAATTTCAAGGTTTTCCGGATCATACTCAGCATTCCAAGCATTTAACTCTACATCTCTTGCAAAAATAGTAAAATCACTAGGACTCAATGTACTCTCATTTATCGGGGAACTAATTTTGACTAAAATTGTATTCTTGCCATTTACCTTTGCTGATGTTACTATTGGATACTCATTAATTTCATCAAAATAAGTAAATACGTGTTTGGGTATTCTTTCCCCTTTAATATTAGTAACTGCATCTATCTGAAAAATGTTAATATACTTAACCGATATCCAATCCCATTCATCATATCTACCTCGTATTGGAAATTCTATACATACTGTCTTACCATCATATAATAGCGTTATTTTAGTATCTGAATTTAAAAAGCGATGCACACCGCCTGATGTGTATATATAGCTCGTTCTTGATTCAGCTCTTGATTTATCTACTTTTTCATCAAAGACTATGAACAGCTTATTTTCATAATAATCTACAAATACTTGAGAATAATTTGGTGCAGGTTCAAGTTTCGGAGTATCCCCGGAAGCATGACCTATATTATCAAATTCACTTTCAGTTACTGTATTTGTATACATTTTATTACCTGCCAAATCAGATACCATCTCTACTTGAAATACTTTTATATTATCAACATTTACTTTTTCTTTTTTAAATTCGATACACACGGTTAAACCATCCTGCAATAATCCTATAGTAGTATCTTCATTTAAATAATAAGTTATATTGTTATCAAGAGTATAACTGAAGTTATCTTTGGACTCTGCAGTAATTTTATCTACTTTTTCATCAAACCTGACATACATTTTATTGTTTTCAGAATCTTTAGAAACACTGTAGACCCAAGGTGAAATTTGGTCACTTACATAAATTGCAACTTCTATTTCTGTAATCTCATTTTTTAAGGGAGTATAATCCACTACTTTACTTATTGACAATGTATAGTTTTTCGAATCAAAGGGTTCAAAATCAAACCTTCTAAGAACAAGTTTACTCTTTACAGTATTATTTACCTTATCATAGTAGTATACAATATTTGTCAATTCCACTTCATTTCCGTCTTCATCTATAAGCTTAAAATCACCGGAATAAACAATGACATCTTCAGAAAATTCAAGTATTATCCGGTTCTGATTATCATCTACCGTATACCCCACAAATTCAGGTTTGATTTTGTCACAAACAGGAGTTACATAAATTTTGAAATCCACCATATTTCCACTATAGTCAGTAAGATTATTAATGACTATGTTTCCTCCAGATTCTGGCAAAGCAATATTTACATCAAAATTGATTGTAAGGGTCCTTTCGTCATCCCCCAAGTCAATGTAATCTATATGAGCCCCTGTATCATTTTTTATATCATCTTTAACTATAAGCTTGACTTCCTCATCAAATCTTATTACAACTTTTGTCTGTGTGGCACTTTCAATTATTCCCGTTGGTGCAGTTTTATCTTCATAAACTGTAAATTCCTTTTCATTATTTTCAATATATAATGAGGCATAATCACGTACAGTATTTTTTACTACCAGCTTATGGTTACCTGGCAGTATCTGTTTTGTTAATTGAAAGAGTACAACCTTGCCATTACTTGATATCGAAATTGGATAAGCACCAAAATAAAGTCCATCAATTGTATAATTTGAAAGGGATGTTACGTAATCTACAGGTTCACTGAACACTACTTTCAATAAGCTATTACCTTTTACTATTACATCTACAAGTTCCGGAGCAGTTATATCCTTTATATTTTTAACAATCACTACAGCATCTTCCGCAAGTCCAATATCTGAATTAATAGTGACTTCAACACTTCTTTGCTGTTGAACTTTATTTTGGAGAAGTAAAATTATAGTCATCCTATCAGATGATAACTCCGCATTTATTACCTTATTACGAAACAAATCATAATCGAAATCTATATCTAATTTATCGTCTACATAATAATTCTCTACATCTTCCGCCTCTGAGATATTTGTTATTGGTTTATTGAATTTAAGAATTATCTCTTTTAAATTATCTGAAGTTGCACTAACAAGTTTTAATTCTGTAACTACAACTATTATTCTAACTTTAACAATAAATGTATTTTCAAATACTATACCTTCAATTATCTGTTCTCCGGTAGCAGATGTATCAATTTCAGGCCATTCAACAGCTTTTTCTCTTATACTTCCATCACTGTAGGTGGCTTTTACTGTTTCTGGGAGCTCAGGTTTATCGTCAATTTCAACATTTATATCCACAAGAGGTTCAACAGATAAGATATATGGTGTTGGCATTGGTGTGAAAGTTGACGCAGACGTTAAATGTGGAGCAGGAGTATTGTCAGGAGTTGGTGTTATGTCTGGAATGGTGGTAGTCGTTGTTGTAGGTGTTATTGTAGGCGCTATTGTAGGTGTTATTGTAATTGCTAATGTAGGCGTTGCTATAGGTGATATTGTAGATATTGCTGTTACAACAGGTGTCGAAGTTTGGTTATCATAAGAGCTACTCGGATTCTCAGGCTTGTCTTGGTTTAAACTAGCAACAGAAGTTGTTATAGGCGTAGTCGTAGCAGTAGTAATAGCCGACGGAACAACAGCAGGAATTTCCGCATCATCTTCAGCAATATTCTGCCTTACCAAACCCTTTTCAACAATAGCAGTACCCTTTTTCATACTTTGTCCATTTATCTCCACACCATCAGCATTGATTTCAAGCGTTACTTTTGAGCTTTCATCAATCTTCATTTGTACTGGGCTGTTCACAATTAGTTTTCCAACTTCTGATTTGCCGATCAATTCCAGATTTGTTGATCCATTTTTAACGCTAACTACAACAAGATTTAACTTTGAGTCTTCTATTTTTATATTATCCCCACCGCCTGAAATATATGTTGTTTCTGAAACAGTAACCTTATTGAGAGTAGCACTACCATCTCTAATACCTTCTGTCAGATATAAGTTACCTGTGATAGACATATCCATTAATTTAACAGACGGACTTTTAACTACTACGTGTCCTAAAACACTTTTAGAGCCATATGTACCAGGATTGTTATATAACACCTTAACAAGACTATCTATAATTGTGATAAATTCAGCTCTTGTTATATTTGCTTTTGGCAAAAATTTACCATCGGAATATCCCCTAATAACCCCGTCGCCAGATAACTTATTCACAGCGGCAAGAGCATATGCCGATATATCTCCTTCATCTTTATACGAGCCGGATAAATTTATATTGCCTGAAGTGTTAATTTCGAAAATGTTAGAGATCATCACAGTAGCATCTTCTCTGGTAATTTCGGATTCTGCATTTGAAATGTTGCCGGGATAACCTTTGTAAAAACCAGCTTCCCTGGCTTTTAGCAATTCATCTGTATACCATGCACCTTCTTTTATGTCACTAAACTGCACAGATGATTTTGAAATAAGACCAAACACATTGTTTATTATTACAGCAACTTCTGCCCTTGTTATAGAGTCATCAGGTCTTAAATCACCTTCGCCAAAACCTTTTATAATACCAAGTCCCATCCACCTTTGCATTTTCTCCTCAGCCCAATGATTTTTGTTATTAGTTACTTCTTGAGCAAAGGTCGTGGTAAATATTGACATAGACATAACCAGTGCAACTAAACCAGCGGATAATTTCCGCATTCTCTTATTCATAAGAAATATACCCCCAAAAATTAAATTCAACCTACGTGGCTTCTAATTTATAAGATTTGAAAATAGAATGCTCAACATACGCAATTAGTATAATAGCAAACATTTGTTTAAATGTAAAGTTAGCCAAAATAATATGCACGTTCTACGCATATTATTATTTCTTATGGCATAGTAAGATGTTCAAACACCATTATAATTTCTGCATTTTAAGGTCCTTACCTTTAAAACCCACCCCTATACATACTATCTTTTTATGACCATATTTTGACCTGAAGCCTTCCTCATATTTCTTTTCTTTAATTTGATTTACCGCTTCATCTGTTAGTTTTTCAAGGGACTTTGACCCTTTGGTGCTTTCCCACTTGAATTCAAGTATATACGCAGTGTTTTTTATGTCCTTTGGGATTAAAACTATATCAGGTCTCCCCAACCCATATTCTTTGTTGCTCTCCACCGCATATTTTTCCCCTACTGACACAAACAAACCCAACATAAATCCATGATGAAAACTTTCATATTTTTTATCCTGCTGAGTTTCTCCCAGTTCTTCAATACTTTTATTTGTACTCTTTAAATCATTATAGCTGACTTGCTTTAAATATAGCTCTTTTAGTATCCTCTCAAATTTCTCTATGTTTTCTTCTTCCAAAGTTCTTATTATATTTTGAATATATTCCAGTGTATTTTCATCTTCTTTAAAGTAATTTATTATCATATCTTCATATATAGTTTGTATTTCTATGTTTGGAATCGCCAGTTTATATTGAAATTTATACCTAACTTTTTCTTTATCATAAGCCTTTAAGTACCCTGCATGTAGCAGAAAACTCCACGCCACGTCAGGATTATTTTTAATACTTTGATAAAGTATGTTTTCTTCAATTACCTTTGATACTTCTTCTCCCTTTATCAGTTTTTCTACCACTTCTTTTCCCTCTGCCTTGTCAAGCTGCATTATGTCTTTTATTATTCTGTTGTCACTTGTATTTATCCAGTATGGCTTTAGTCCATTCATTGGATTATACATATATTTTATAATGCTCCATGGATTATACATTACTGTATCTAACCCGAATATATATCCGTTGTACCATTTTTTTACATCCTCTAAGTATTTCCTATATCCAAAATATTCTGCCATTTCTTCTACTTCAGACTCTGTAAAACCAAACTTATCTGATAATTCTTCCACCAATAATGTACACACCAAAGGATTATTAAAATCGCTGAATATGCTTTCTTGAGCTACTTTCATTATACCTGTCAGTATTCCTTGTTTAAGTGCCTTGTTATCCTTAAACCCTTTTACCAACATGCTCTTCATAAATTCTATTACTTTTTCGTAATATCCGTCTATGTAACCCGATTGTATTGGAGTATCATATTCATCTATAATAACAATACAGTCTTCCTTAAAATACCTTTTCAGATATTCAGTCAAATCAATCAGGACATCGGTATAGTCTACTAAAGTACCTTCAAGATTTGCTATCCGTTTATATCTTTCTTTTTGGGCCTCGGATAAAATATCACTTTCTAACAGGTAATCATGTCTTTCGTATTCTTTAGCAATTATTCTTTTTATGTTTTCATACGTTTCTTCCCAATTGCTTTGTTTAGCATTTTTAAATGTCAAATAAACTACCGGATATTTACCAATTTCTCCTGTATATTTATCGCCTTGTTTTGTTATATTCAGGTTTTCAAACAGGTAACTCATATCCTTATCTTCTAAATCATGTTGCCTGCATTTCGGTATCTCAAAGAAGTACTTTAACATACTCATATTCAATGTTTTTCCAAATCTCCGTGGTCTGGTTATTAACAGTATCTGATCCGGTCTATCAATAAGTTCCTTGATCAATAATGTTTTATCAACATAATAACCATTGTTATCTATAAGTTTTTTAAAATTGTCTATTCCCTGTAATACCTGTTTTTTAGTCATTATAGTTACCTCTTTTGTTTGAGTATCAGCACTTCTATTATACCAATATTCTACATCGTATAAAATAGCATTTCAAACATAGTCATTGTATGCATCAAAACTCAGGTTCTCCATATAGCTGAAATCATCTACAATAATGATCGCCTGCTTGGCACCAAACTCTACATCAGCATTGGCTTTACCGCTTACAATCGGGCGCACAAACGGCATATGCAGGCTAACAATCCTGTCCTGAATTTTGTGCTCTTTGTATTGATACATACTATGCTGTTGCCGGTATATTTCCTAACATACAAGAATTAATTGCTTTTATATAAATAACGAAAATGATTTTTACGAGCACATCTTCTATTTCATCAACACAGTACCCAAAGCATATGATACACCATTTAACAAAAAAGACAAAAGCAATGCTTTTTGAACTTTAAAATTGCACAATAATGTGTATACATAAGCTTCAACTAATACAAACATCAATTCCAGAATAATCAAGCCGACATAGTATGAATTATGTCGAAATATTCTATATAAAAAAATTAAAAGCAGGTTAAGAACTGGATTCGTAAGCATATTGCACAGAAAACTATAATAAACATATTCTCTTTTTCTAAATAAAAAAAATATGATTATCCCTTCAAAAATGCAGGTTAATAGCAAATTTACGACAACTATGATATATATCATTTCTCAATTCCATCATTTTTAGAATTACTGTATTTAGCTTTTTCGTGATTTTTCTTTACCGCTTTTGATATAAGTACTATACTTACAACAAGAATTACAATTACAATAACAACTAGTGCAATTCCAACGCCAAATCGCTCTATTACCTTCGGGCCAACAGCAACATCAAGTAATTTATAGCTAATTCCCTTTGATATTATTTTCATAACACTTCATCCCCATTAATATTATTTTTTGTTGATAATAATACACATATTGAAGATATTACAATTAGTACTAAAAGCAATAAAAACACTAAGATTTCGGGTACTTTAATAAAAAATGATGGAATATTTCCACACAAAAGAGCTAATGTTGTTAATCCGAAAGCGAGTCCTGGATTGTAGGGTAATTTTGATGCTACAACCGAGAGCGTAATAGGCATAGTAATATTGAAAAGTACAATGCCAATTGCGGAAAGCAAGGCAATATTTTTACCAAAATACAAAAATGGTATCGATAACATTAGTGCAGTAACCCCAATATTTTTCGCTCCATATTTATACCCAAGTATCCCACCAAGTGCTTTTCCAAAAAAGGCACTTGTAGCTGGCAAAAATACAAATGATGCTGTTTTCCAATCCATAGGAATAATTCCACCAACATAAGAGCGTATCATAATTGAAACAAAGATAAGGACTAAAACTGTAGCATATGGAAAATCGGATGCAATACTAATATCACACACATCGCCATCTTCATATTTTACAGCAAACAACGCTATTAAAATTATAGATGCAACTATTATTGTAACAGGTAAATAAACTAATGCTTTATTACCATTACCAACTATTGTTCCGAGAAATACGCCAAGTGCTCCAGATGATACAAATATTCCGCTTCTAGCTATTTTACCCTTTGCAAATCGCAAATTGTCAATCCCTCCTCCAATATGGAAGCTGGCATTCCCAAAAGCACATATAAGCAAAGAAATCCAGGGAAAGCCACTTGCAAACAAGCCTAGCAAAACAATAAAACAGCCGATAATTCCGATAGGAATTCGGGGATTATCATCGCAGATCTTACCAATTATCGGTTGCAAGCCAAAAGCTATTACATTGTACGTCAAAAAACCAATTGAAACATTCTGTAGGCTATTTTGGCTTACTTTAAATACACCAAATAAAACAAAGAAACATGCAAAATCAACACAAAAATGTGAAAATGTATATGCTAATAATGGCTTTGTTAATTTATTCAAAATAACACCTCAAGCTAATGACATTTTATCATGAACCTATACTATTGTATCTTTTTTTCCCTATTAACACAACTGCCATAAATTCATTTCTATTTCAAAAAGAACCAATTGTCCTTTCTAGTAGTTTTCCATGCTGTGTACTTACTTTATATACTCAACTTTCCCACAGTATTTATAAGCTCTTTGTATATTTAATAACCGAGCAGAATGCTCCTGGCAAATTAGATATATTTTATTGATAATTTTCGTTCAAAACATCCCAAACTTTTCCCCAAAAAAGAAAAATACCCACAAACTTGTGGATATCTTTTTTTGTACATATAGCTAAAAAGCCTTATATAATCATGTTTTCAGACATTGATTTTATGGTATGTGAATAAGTGTGGACATATTGTGGATAAGTTTTTGTTTTATCCACAGTGGATACGCTACGAATTAACCCTACCAAAAACACAGCCAATGATATGTGGAAAGTATACCAAAAAATATGGTATACTTTTTTAGCGTGCTACAGAAAAAGCAGTCCGCCACTAAAATGAAGAAGTCTTGAAGTTTTTAAGTTAAATGTATCGAGCATTTAACACTTCAAGACCCAAACGCAAATTGATAATAACACTTGTAA
>Ga0208826_1000379_pt1 | contig 47988 bp, 30 predicted proteins | sample AD_UKC115_MetaG_FD_184451 | JGI IMG/M metagenome (GOLD analysis project Ga0208826, IMG submission 184451) | Active sludge microbial communities of municipal wastewater-treating anaerobic digesters from Hong Kong - AD_UKC115_MetaG (SPAdes)... | ecosystem: Engineered > Bioreactor > Anaerobic >... | reverse complement strand
AAATTTCTTATTAATTTTGTATTCCTTTTTCGGGGTATAGCGCAGTCCGGCTAGCGCACCTGGTTTGGGACCAGGGGGTCGGGGGTTCAAATCCCTCTACCCCGACAAAGACCACTAAAACACATCACGGAATTTCAATGAACACAAATAAACCTAAAAAAACTACTCGCAAGAAAAATTCAAGCGAAAGCGAGTTGATTAGACTTAATAAGTTTATCGCTGACGCCGGCTATTGCAGTCGCCGCAAAGCCGACGAACTCATCTCTGCGGGTGTGGTCAAAGTAAACGGCGCGGTTGTTACAGAATTAGGGGCAAAGGTACATCCCTCCGACCTTGTTACTATCAAAGGCGACCCCGTTAGCATCAAAGAGCATAACATTTATATCGTGCTGAACAAGCCAAAAGACGTTATTACTACTACCTCGGACGAAAAAAACCGCAAAACAGTTCTCGATATTGTTCGCAAGCAAACCCGTATTTTTCCCGTTGGACGGCTCGATAGAAACACAACCGGTGTGCTTCTGCTTACAAACGATGGTGAACTTGCCCACAGGCTCACTCACCCCAGCTACGAAATTCCTCGCCAGTACGCAGTGAAGCTCGATAAAGCACTCAAACCCGCCGACGCTCAAAAAATCGCCGACGGACTTGAAATTGATGACGAAAAAATGGCTCCCTGCGATATCATCATTAGCCAGCAGGACAAAACAAAAGTCTTTATCACGCTTACCGAAGGCAAAAACCACGAAGTCAAGCGTATTTTCGAGTTTGTTGGCTACGAAGTGAAGCAGCTCGACCGTAAATCATACGCCGGCATCACCTACAAAGGGCTCGAAAAAGGGCGATACCGCCACCTTACTCGCAAAGAAGTTCTTTATCTGAAAAAACTTGTTGGAATTCTTTAACATTTGATTTATTTTTATCAAGTTCATTTGATTTATTTCGGTGCGAATTATGAAACATATAATTTTTACCATAATATTGCTTTCTTTTGTATGTATAGGTGCATACTCGCAGGACGAAAGTCTGCCTAAATCCTCGACAACAGTTAAATACTACGAGCCAAACGTTCCGAAAGAGCTCCACACACGTATTTCTGACTTTTTCAAGCTGATTATTCAGGCTCGCTACGAGGAAGCCTACCGCCAATTACTGCAAGGTAGCCCTCTTATGCGAAAGGAAAAAGAGATAAACAGATTAATTGAGCAAACTGAAAAAGCAACGCAAATTTATGGTGCTATGCGTGGGTTCGAAGCAGTCGATAGCGAAGTAGCCTCGAACTCTATGATAAAATGCCGCTATTTAGGTTTGCACACGCTCTACCCAATGCGCTGGATCTTCACTTACTACAATTCACCTGAAAATGGTTGGGTAATCATCAACATTAAATTCGACGACCAGAGCGATTTTTATTTCAGAAAAGATTAGTTGCTGCGAAGAATTTTCTCTACTTCTTGAAGTTGCTCGAAGGTGTTCACCCCTTGAATTTCCTCGAACGAAGCACAATTTATTGCTACTACTTTTTTGCCTTGCTGCTTGATTATTTCTATAATGTCGGTAAGGTAGTATTCTTTTTGTGCGTTGTTTTGCTTTACGTTTTCGAGAGCCGCGAAAAGAAGTCCCGTATTTAGAAAATATATTCCACTGTTGATTTCATTAATTGCTTTTTCCTGCTGGGAAGCGTCTTTTTCTTCTCGAATGCGAATAAATTCGCCATCGGGCGAACGGACAATTCTTCCATAGCCGGTGGGATTTGCTGCGGTTGCCGATAGAACAGACAATTCAGCCGAAGCTGCGGTGTGTTCTGCGATAAACTTTTGCAAGGTTTTGGGCTTAATGACGGGGGCATCGCCTGCGAGAATAACAACATCGGTCGGCTGCTCGACAAACGGCTCGACTTGCTTGACAGCGTGCCCGGTGCCCAATTGCTCGTCCTGATGAATGAATTTTATTGTGCCGAGCTGGTTGCGATACTCTCCGGAAACGTAATCTATTACAAGTTCTTTTTTGTAGCCAACGATTAAATAAATGCGTTTGGGGTTAAGTTGCAAAGCAGTATCTAAAACGTAACCGATAAGCGGTTTTCCGTTTGCCTGTGCAAGCACTTTTGGTGTTTCGGGATTATTCATTCGGGTGCCTTTTCCGGCTGCAAGGATAATAATCGAAAATTGCGACATCTACATAATTTCCGGGTTTGTAATACTTTTTATCTTGTTGTCTTCGTCGACAAGCACAACAGTTGGCTTGTGGCTTGCAATTTCGTCGTCTTTCAGGTGGCAGTAGCTTATGATGATAATCAAGTCGCCGACCTGACCTTTGCGAGCAGCTGCACCATTCAGGCAAATTGTTCCGCTGCCTGATTCGCCCGGAATTACGTATGTTTCGAAGCGTTCGCCGTTGTTGATATTGACAACGGATACTTTTTCGAATAGAGCAATATCGGCTGCCTTCAATAGTTCGGTGTCCACCGTGAGGCTACCTTCGTAATGAAGTTCCGCCTGAGTGATTATTGCTCTGTGTATCTTTGATTTTAAGAAAATTCTTTCCATTTTTTCAACCAAATCAAAATTTAGAATACAAAATTAGTAAATTTTTCGTTAATTTAATAACTTGTATTATTAACTATTTACATAGAATTTTATTTTATTTCGAGAAATTCCTATTTATATTTAACTAAGAGAATGTAACTATTGTTTTAATCAATGTGTAATTATATTAAATTTAATGTATAACTATTGTAGTCTTAAAATTATATGAAACAATTGTTTATTAAACTAACACTAATTATAACGCTTTTTGCTTCTCAGCTACAAGCAAAACCAATCGCAATTAGCACTGCAAATCAGGTGGCAGAAAACTTTTTCTTTCGCCAAGAACTCACCACCCAATCTGCTAACCAGGTTCAATTAGTCTATGTAGCCATAGACGATGTCCCTGCAACAAAAGATGTTCCCCAAGAACCGTTTTTTTACGTATATTCATCGAACAATAATTCATTTTTAATCGTCTCGGGCGACGATGCAACTCGCCCGGTGCTGGGCTTTTCGTTCGATTCTGAGTTCGACCCCAATTTTATTCCACCGAACGTTGAATACTGGCTGAGTTACTATAAAGAGCAAATTCGCTACGTTCGCGAAAATAATATACAAGCAACAGCAGTAACCGCAAAAGAATGGGCAAAAGTGCTTTCTGGTGGCTATGATTTCACGACAAGCACGCTTGACGCTGTTTCCCCACTCACAAGAACGAAATGGAACCAAGCACCATACTACAATGATTTCTGCCCGTACGACGATAGCCGGCAGGCTCGCACAGTGGCAGGCTGCGTTGCAATTGCAATGGCACAGGTTATGAAATATTGGAATTATCCAGCTTTAGGCAAAGGCTCTCATTCATACAACCACTATAAATTAGGAACTATTTCAGCAAGTTTCGAAGAGATGGAAATTAACTGGAAGTCGTTCCCAAATCAACTTCTTTCGAGAAACGAAGAATTAGCATACACGATATTTTTGATTGGAGTAAGTGTGGAAATGCGATATGGAGTGGACGCAAGCGGTGCGTTCGTCATCTCTAAATCTTCGCCTAAAACGCACAGTTCCGAGTATGCTATGAAAACATACTGGAAATACGACCCAAATCTCATTGTAGGAATACGCAAAAGCGACACAACTGATGCCGGATGGGCAAATATCATTAAAAGCGAACTGAACAGCGGAAGACCATTAATATATACAGGTTCTGGTGAAGAAGGTGGACACGCCTGGGTATGCGACGGCTACCGCGAAGATAATTATTTCTCGATGAACTGGGGCTGGGGCGGTGCCTATAACGGGTACTATTCGCTTTCTGCTTTAAGTCCTGGAACGGGCGGTATTGGTAGCGGTTCGGGCACATTTAACGAAAATCAGGAACTGCTCTTCGGAATGCAACCAATCAAGGAAAATAGTTCTATTATCACTATTTCGGGGAATGCTCAGTTTGACCAATCACCTGTTGGAATAAAAGTTCAGAGAACTTTCTACGTCAATAATCTGGGAAGCAAGCCCTTTACTATCACTTCTGCAACTGTACCACAATCATTCGAGCTTGCCACTCAGCTTCCGATTACAGTTGCACCAGGTTCGTCCGCTGAGCTGTTGATAAATTTCACCCCAAAATACGCTACAAGTTATTCGGGAGAACTGGTATTGACTACAAATGCCGATTTCGGGAACAATACTATAAATTTACGCGGAACGGGCATAGCAAACACTTCTGTTGCGGACGAAAACGTTAATTTCGATGTTTATCCAAATCCTGCAAGCGATAATATTTTCGTTAGCACCGATGCCGCCGTATCGACCATTGAGATTGTCGATTTGCTTGGAAATATTCTCGTTAGCCAGAACGCAACTAAACCAAATCAATCAATCGATGTATCGAATTTGCCCGCGGGCGTTTATTCCCTCAGAGTAACAACAAATAAAGGCAACTTAAAAACTAAGCCGTTTTTAATTCACAGATAGAGACAAAAATAGGACAATATTTTGCTGAATTTTTGGAAGCCGTTAATTTAAAATGAAATTACGGCTTCTTCGTTTTTATGATAAATAATTAAAAGTAAAAATCATTTGAATTATTAACGCAATTATATTAATTTTAAAATTATGAGAGTGAAAACATTAATAGCAAATGCAAATATCACCTGCCGCGGCACAATTCGCGGTGGGTCATTCCTGTCGCTTTGTCGCTTCAAAAGAGACTTAATGCTCACCATAAAACTATCCGCAGGAATACCCTTATAATAAAGAACTACTCAAAATTAAGATTTTTTCTTAACTTTGCCTATAACATTTGTTCTTTATTAATTTGGAGTATTTTTTTATGGGGTATTTTCCACAAATATACGTTGAACCAACAAAAGCATTAGAAGAATTAAGAAACTATATTTTAGCGGACGGTTTCGATTTTATTCTGGATTTGGAAAAAAGCCGTGGGACATTACTTTTCGAAGCCCGCACCGGCAAACCATTTATTGATTTTTTCACCTGCTTTGCGTCTATGCCAATTGGTATGAACCACCCAAAAATGATGGACGAGCATTTTATCAATTACATCGGCAGAATTGCTGTCAACAAAATTGCAAATTCGGATATCTACACAGACGCAATGGCAACATTTGTCAAAACTTTCTTTGAATATGCTGTTCCCGATTACTTCAAATATTCGTTTTTCATCGAAGGCGGTGCGCTGGCAGTAACAAACGCGCTGAAAGTTGCCTTCGACTGGAAAGTGCAGAAAAATTTCCGCAAAGGATATCATCGCGAAGTTGGCACAAAGGTTATTCATTTCAAGGAAGCATTCCACGGGCGCGACGGCTACACTATGTCGCTTACAAACACTGACCCCGTTAAAATCAAGTATTTCCCTAAATTTGATTGGCCAAGAGTTACAAATCCGAAAATTACCTTCCCGCTTAACGATGAAAATTTAGAAAAAGTAATTGCATTAGAACGCCAATCTATTGATGAAATAAAGAAAGCTTTCAAAGATAATCCCGATGATATTGCGGCAATAATCATAGAACCTATCCAAGGCGAAGGCGGCGACAACCACTTCCGCCCCGAATTTCTGCAACAATTACGCGTGCTCGCCGACGAAAACGAAGCTATGCTTATTTTCGACGAAGTCCAAACGGGCGTTGGGCTTACCGGCACTATGTGGGCACACGAACAGATGGGCGTCAAGCCCGATATTATGGCTTTCGGCAAGAAAATGCAAGTCTGCGGCATCGTCGTTACCGATAGAGTTGATGAAATCGAAACGAACGTTTTCAAGGTGTCGAGCAGAATAAACTCGACCTGGGGCGGCAATCTTGTGGATATGGTTCGCGCAACTCGCTACCTTGAAATTATTCACGACGAAAATTTAGTTCAAAACGCTGCCGAACGCGGAGCGGAACTATTCGATAAATTGCATATTTTGAAAAATGAGTTTCCTGAATATATATCAAATGTCCGTCATCGTGGGTTGTTTGCTGCGTTTGATTTTGATAATGCAGAGAATAGAACCCGTTTTACTCGCAAATGCTTCGACGAAGGCTTGATTATTTTGCCTTGTGGCGAAAAATCTGTTCGATTCCGACCGCCACTGAATATTACAAGCGAGCAAATTGATGAAGGACTTGAAGTTATTCGCAAGGTAATGAAAGAATTATAGATTATTTAATTAATATTACGACGAACGGTATAATGGCAAACTTAACCATTGTCGTAAGATGCTTGAATTAGCATCCTCATCCCCAAGCATTATACCGTTCGTCTTTATTTTTAATCGCTATTTATAGCTTCTTGCAAAACCAAACTTTCCAAAGTTAAACTATTTTTCGGGAATAAATAAATTAAAAGTGTAAGCAGCATAAGCCCTGTGTTTTCAAGTAGTTTCGCCAACCCAACTGTTTGCTTTGCTATGTTCGAGTAGCAACCGCAATCTATATTTAGTCCTCGTGCCCAGGCTGTGGCAATCATAATATTGAAAAGCACAAGCAACACGAAAATCACTGCAGCATTTGCACGCAAACGCACACCCAGAATAAGCAACAACCCGCAAATTAACTCAATCCACGGCAACACAATCGCAACGGAATTTATAAGTATTTCCGGCAACATACGATAATTTGCTATCTCTCTGGCAAATAAATTTGGGTCGGTGATTTTGCTTACACCAACAATTATAAACATTGCTCCAACAATCAACCGAGCAAAAAAAATAAAATATTCATTCCCAATAATCGATTTCATAAACAAATGTCAAAAATTAGACATACAGAATAAACGAAAGAGCAATCAAATAATTCTATTTTTCAGAAAATTAACAATTTCATCAGCATTTTCAGAGAAAAACAGGCTACGGTATGTATTTTCCCAAAGAAAACCTTCTTCGTATGTATGACGAAGGAAATCAATCAATTTATTGTAGAAATTATTAATATTGTAGAAAGCAAGCGGCTTATCGATATAATTCAATTGATTAAGCACAATAATTTCGAAAAATTCTTCCATAGTCCCGACAGCGCCAGGCAAAGCCACAAATCCCGAAGCATATTCGCTCATCAGCGCTTTGCGTTGGTGCATTGTCTCGACAATGTGAAGTTTTGTCAGGTTGTTGTGCCCGACCTCCATTTCGAGCAATTTTTGCGGGATAACGCCAATGACTTCCGCCCCGCAATCGAGCATCTCGTCTGCAATTGCACCCATAATACCAATAGCACCGCCACCATAAACTAATCCAAAACCCGATTTAGCCAATTTTCGGGCAAATTTTCGGGCTTCTATTTCATAAATTGGATTATTCCCTTTCGACGAACCGCAATAGACAGCAATATAGTGCATCAGCAACCGCTCCTGCCCGTTAGCACCACAGCAATAGTTCTTGCTACAATATATATATCCAGAAACATAGACCAATTGCGAATGTAATAGACATCCATCTGATTGCGTTCTTCGAAGCTGGAATTATTGCGGTCAGTTACCTGCCACAGCCCTGAAATACCAGGCTTGACCTTCAAAATCATTTCTTCGTGCCCGTTCATCTTGATTTTTTCCCAGGGGATATATGCGCGGGGACCGATTAAACTCATATCGCCTTTGATTACGTTCCAGAATTGCGGAAGTTCGTCGAGCGAATACTTTCGCAAGAATTTTCCAACGCGAGTAAGCCGCGGGTCGTCTTTCAATTTATGATAGATTTCATATTCTTTTCTCAGTTCGGGATTAGAACTCAAAATAGACGCCAGTCGTTCTTCTGCATCGTTGTGCATAGTGCGGAACTTGATAATATTAAAACGAGTGTCGTTTATTCCCATTCTTTCTTGCTTGAAAAGCACCTTACCACGAGAATCTAATTTCACAAGCAGGGCAATAATTAGCATAAGTGGAGCCGATAGCACAAGCAAAATAGTTCCAAGCACAATATCGAATAGGCGTTTCATAAACCGCGCAGAAGACGAAAGCAGTTTTTGCTGCAATTCAAGACCAAGCACCCCACCAAAATCACGCACCGAAACCCACAAGCTCGATAGCCCATACAAATCAGGGATAATCGTCGTATGAGCAAAGAATTTGGAATATTTATTGATGATTTCCTTCTGACGCTCTATATTTACACGCGGCATTGCGATAATTGCGTGCTCGTTGCAAAGGCGTTGCGATAGGTCGGGTATTATGTCCAGTCCGCCGACAACAGGCACACCCTGAATATACCCCCAGCGGTCAACATCATCATCGACAGCAACAATGGGACGCAAACCGAGTTGCTTTTGCTTGATTAGCGAACTGATTACACGTTCGCCCGCGCGCCCGGCGCCAATCACAACAACAGGTATTCCCCACCACGAGCGGTTCGATACAAGCTTCCTCACAACCGAACGACCTACGGGAACAGTTGCCAATGCCACGAAAAATGATGCAAGCACTGTTATTCTGAACTGACTGTCTATTCCTTCGGCTAAGTAGCTTAATAGAAGAAAAATTATAAAAGCAATGGTTGTGCTATAAGTAATTGAGCGAAGTTCTTCGATAATATCTATTCCAAATCCGGGATAAAGCCCGCGCAATGCATAAGCAATCGGAAAAAACGGCAACGAAAGACACAGCAGATATATATGGTTCCAGGAAATCGTGAATGTTTCAAAAGCAAACACCGTCAGAGCAAACGAAACAAGAATTGATAAAGTTAGCATCGAAATATCTGAAAGAAGGAAGAAGAAAGTTGCAAGTATTTTCCGCAATACAGTATTTTTTCCAAACGAGTAGCTTATTGCTTCATTCTTTAATAATTTCGTCAGCTCTATGAGTGTCAGTGTTTCCATCCAACCCAGAAACTTATTTAATTTATACTTTACAAGCATTTAACAATTTATTAAATTACTATTATTTTACTAATTCAGCAAATAAAATTGAACTCTCTCTTGAATAGATAAACAAGTAAGGCATAAATAAATTACGTTGCTTAACAAAAATTAATTTTAATTTTTCACTAATAATTTTTATTATACGTTTAGTTCATTGCACAAACACAAGATAATTTATGAACAGGCAACGATATTTTTTATTTATTAGCATATTTATTATTGCATTTTCCCATAGCATTCTGTGCAATGGGAAAATAGAAGCACTACGTTCACAAATTCAGAATGAGAAAAATCCTAAAGTTCGACTGGAAAAGTATTTCGAGTTGATTGATAAATTAATCGATTTAGGCGAGCCGGACATATTGCTTACTACCGAAATTGCTTACAAACTTGCAGATTCTTTGAAATCACCTCACCTATTAGCAAAGGCATTGTATTACAGGGGCATAGTCTGGCGAATTTGGAGCGATGCGAATAAATCACTCGAATATTCATTCGCTGCTTTGAAAATTTTCGAAGAACTTGGCGACAGGCGGCAATACGCCGAAACTATACGAACTATTGCCGAAACTTTTCGTTCACTGAATTTTTTAGATTTAGCAACGCAAAACGCTATCAAAGCCGAAGATATTTTTTTGAAGCTCAACGATACCGCCGGTCTTGCACAAACTTACAACAGATTGGCAGCAATAATGTTCGAAAAATTCCATCATATCTATGAAGGAACAGCTCTGAAATTGCAGATTTTTAGAACATACGACCCTGCGAACAGAACACCCGAAATTTTCTTTAATACTATTTCGAAGGATAAACAAATCAAGATGGCTTACGATTCACTGGTTAAATATATAGACCTGGCATATCATTACGCAAAATTTTCGGGTTCGCCCGCATTATTTGTGAATACATCGCAAATAGAAAGTGCTCTACTTATTAGCATTGGCAATCGTAAGCAAGCGATTGAATTATTGAATAAAGCTCTCGAAGTAGTGAAAAAAGAAGATTTCAAGATGTATTTGCCTTTGATATATACCTCACTCGCAGCAGCTTATGCCGACGAAAAAGACTTCGCCAGAGCCCTCGAATACTCCCAAATAGCAACAGAAATTAGCGAAAAAGCAAATATCCTCATTTTTAAGGCTATATCCGCACTATCTTTCTTCAAAATATACTCTTTAATCGGCGACTACAAAACTGCAAACGAATATTTAAACAAATATCAGGATTATAGAATTCAACATACGAGCAACCAAGTAGATGCTCGTATTCAGGTTGTCGAATACCAAAACAACCTAACTCGAAAAGAACAGGAATTGCAAAGTAGCAAACAAATTACAACTGTTATTGTTGTGTCCTTTATCTTGATACTCTCAATTATAGTTGTTTCTATGGTTGCATTAGCTCGAAGAAATAAAGAAATTTCAAAGCTTAATAATATTCTAATTGAAAACAACATTATAGTTCAAGAGCAAAGAGATAACTTGGAGATTCCCAACGTTGAGAAAGACAAATTTTTCTCAATAGTAGCTCACGATTTGAAAAATCCCGTCGGCAGTTTCCGTATGACTACCAGTATGTTGAGCGAATCCTTTGAACAATTTTCGAAAGAAGAAGCAAAAGAGATGATTGATATGCTGAAAGAATCTTCCGATAGTTTGTTTTCTTTGCTCGAAAATTTGCTCGAATGGTCGCGCTCGCAGCGTGGCAAAATCAATTTTATCCCTGTCGAAACAAACTTCAAACAACTTGTCGAAATGACCTGCTTTGTGGTGAAACACCAGGCAGCATTCAAAAACATCTCCTTAAATTGCGAAGTACCAGAAAATTACAAAATTGTTCTGGACCCGAACCTGATTACAACAGTTGTCCGAAATTTATTATCTAATGCCATCAAATTCACACCCGACGGCGGCTCAATTACAGTTGGAATAAAAGACGAAACCGACGAGCACGTTACCTTCTTCGTTTCGGACACCGGAGTTGGCATCCCACAAGAAAATATTGAGAAACTCTTTCGTATTGATACGCAGGTTTCAACACTTGGGACAAACCAGGAGAAAGGCACCGGACTCGGGCTAATTCTTTGCAAGGAATTCATCAATTTGCACGGTGGCGATATCTGGGCGGAAAGCCAGATTGGCGAAGGTACCACCTTTTATATTAAAATTCCGAAGAACATCACACCCGTTGTAACAAGCGAAGATATAATTGTGTAAAAGCAAGCGAAAGATTAAATATTAATAAACCTTCCGAAGGCTCCAAACCTTCGGAAGGTTATGGCGATTTCAAGCAACTTCTTTGCACAGACAAGAATGTCTATGCTACCAATTATGAAAAAACCTTCGGAAGGTTATGGCGATTTCAAGCAACTTCTTTGCACAGACAGGAATGTCTGTGCTACCGAATTAATAAAAAACCTTCGGAAGGTTCCCGCCCTTCCGAAGGTTCTAAGCGATGTATATTCGTCGCAAATTATATTTTTTCTGCAACAGATTTGCCTTGCAAGAACAGAGCTAAATAGTCGCGGCTGCCGGCTTTCGAATCGGTTCCGCTCATATTAAATCCACCGAATGGATGCACATCGACAATAGCGCCGGTGCACTTGCGGTTCAAGTAGAGATTGCCGACGTGGAATTCACGAGTAGCGCGGTTGAGTTTTTCGCGGTTCATCGAATAGACGGCGCCGGTGAGCCCGTAAATTGTGTTGTTTGCTATTTCGAGAGCGTTATCGAAATCGCGTGCTTTAATTACAGCAAGCACGGGACCGAAAATTTCTTCCTGCGAAATGCGTGCCATTGGGTCGACATCGACGATAACTGTTGGTTCGATAAAGAAGCCAGGTCTATCCAATTTATTACCGCCACAAAGCAATTTGCCTTCTTTCTTGCCAATTTCAATATAGTTGAGAATTGATTTTTCGGCGCTTGCGCTAATGACGGGACCCATCTGATAGTTTTCTTCGGGAAGTCCTTGCTTAATTTTCTCAACACCTGCTTTTAGTTTCTGAACAAACTCATCGTAAATTTTTTCGTCGACTACTGCACGCGAGCAAGCCGAACATTTTTGTCCCTGGAAGCCGAAAGCAGAAGTAATCACGCCTGCAACTGCATCATCAACGTTAGCTTCGCTATCGACAACGATTGTGTCCTTGCCGCCCATTTCTGCAACAACGCGTTTAATCCAGATTTGACCTGGGTTAGTCTTTGCAGCACGTTCAATAATACGCAAGCCTACTTCCATCGAACCTGTGAAGGAAATAAAGCGAGTTTTTGGGTGGTCGACAAGGTAGTCGCCAGCTTCGGCACCCGATGCAACAAAGTAGTTAAGCACGCCTGCGGGCAAACCAACTTTGTGCATAATATCCTGAAACAGCCAAGCCATCATTGGTGTTTCGCTCGACGGCTTCAAAACAACTGTATTACCTGTAACAATTGCTGCGGATGTAATTCCCACCATTATTGCAAATGGAAAGTTCCAGGGTGGAATGCAAATACCAACACCGAGCGGAATATAGAAGTATTTGTTCATTTCGCCGGGGAATGGTGTAAGCGGCTGGTCCTGACCGTTGCGAATTGCTTCGCGTCCGTAAAGTTCGAGAAAGTCGATTGCTTCGCAGGTGTCTGCATCAGCTTCGGCGTAGTTTTTGCCAGCTTCCAGAATCATCCAGGCATTAATTTCGAAGCGGCGTTGGCGAATAATTTCGGCAGCTTTGAATAAATATGCGGCACGTTCTTCGGGCGAAGTGTATTTCCAGGTTTCGAATGCTTTCAAAGCCGCTTGCATAGCGTCTTCGGCTTCTTTTTGCCCTGCTTTCTGGAATGTTCCGATTAGTTCTTCGTGGTTTGCAGGATTGATTGATTTTGTCTTGCGTTCGGTGAATACTTCTTTTCCGCCGACAATATTTGGATATTCTTTGCCTAATTGTTTACGAACAAACTCGATTGCTTCTTTTTGCTTGCGAATGTTTTCTTCCAGTGTGAAATCAAATGGAACTTGATTTGCAAAAGGCTTGATTACCATAGAAACTCCATAAATATTCATAAAAAAAAGAAATTACAAAGCTAATATACAAATATACAAAGTATTAAAATTATTAACAAGAAAAATAAGGAGTACCATCTAAAATCTACTGAAAATATAAAAATTGACGCAATTGGAATATTTTCTGATACGCTAAACATCGACAAAACTTCACAAAAAAAGCAGCCCCCTCGCTCTTGGGGGGCTGCTTCGGTGTTGTTATGAACGTATGAGTATTATTTTACTCTTACAACTTCGCGTGTGAATACGTATGGACCAGCTTCGACGCGAACGATATACATTCCCGAAGCAAGGTTAATTCCGCTTAGGCTAATAGTATGGCTGCCAGCTGCGTAGAATTTGCTCGATACAAGCGAAGCTACCTTGACACCCATTGTGTTGTAGAGGCTAACTGATACATTACCATCTGTTGGGATTGTAAATGTAACTTTTGCTTCATCTGCGAATGGGTTAGGCACGACTTCAACATTGTAGCCAAGAGCAATTGGGTCGTCGATGCCCGTTACACTACCTTTGATTTCGAATGGACCTGAGCGGTGGTATTCGAGTTCAGGAATATTAGCGTAAATTGCACGAACCCAAGCGTTCTTAGTGTTAACATTTGGCACCATCCAATCGAATGAACGGAGAGATGCTTTGTAGTCGCTTGCAAGAGTAGTCCAGGTAGCGCCGTTATCGATAGAGTATTGCAGTGTGAATGTATTAACGTTTTCGTGTACCCAGCGAACAGGGCGTTTTTCGCCGAAGTTCAGCTTGTCGTTTGCACGTGGGTTAGTAATAACAAGTGTTCCTGAGAGAATTCTGAATGGTTCGGATACTGCAAGCACTTTGCCCGATGCTACATCGACCATACGAACAACAGCGTTCTTAGTGTTTGCAGCAGGGATAGTCCATTCGACTTCTTCTTTGTTCGAGTTCACAGTTCCTGTTACAGCAGTCCAGCCATCAACGCCGTTTGCGGAGAATTCGAAGCGAACGTTAGTGTTATCCTTCGAAATCCAGCGGATGAAGTCTTTCTTGCCGCTTGTGTAGATTGGGTCGGTCGACGAAGGACGAGTAATTTCTGCGGGAACAGAGAATATTGTAAATACAGCGTCGCTTCTGTCGAGTTCTTTGCCCGTTGCTGCATCGAGCAGACGAACAAGCATTTCGCCCGAATTTACACGTGGAGCAATCCAGTTGAAGTTCAATTTGAGTGCTTCAACAGGAGCCTGGTTTATGCGAACCCACGAAGCACCGTTGTCAGCGGAATATTCGAGATAGAGCGATACGCCGTCAGCATCAAGCGGAGCAGTCCAATTGATTGTATACATCGAACCGCCTTCCCAAACTTCGCCGCCGTTTGGTGCAACAACTGCAAAGTTCTTGGTGATGATGATTGGCTTAATGTCTTCGAATACGCCAACGCCAGTGATAATTTTGCCATCAGTCGAAAGAACAGCGCAAGTATTGCTCCAATTGAAGAATATGCTCTGGTCTTTGCTTAATAGTTCAAATCTCAAAGTGCCAAGATATGTATTAACTCTTGGAACAATTTGACCTGGACGGCGTGTATATGCATCCCAATCAACTTCGATAGAACGAGTGTTTGGCACTGGTATGTCAGTTAAATTAGTTGGTGAAGTGTAAATCGGACCGTAGCCCAAATCTGAACGGTTATCGAATATTACTTCGTTGAGTTTCACAAGTTCAGCAAAACGAACAACAGTTGGGTCGAAAGTGATTGCAAATGTAGCATTTGCAAGAGCGAAATCAGCACCAGTATTGCGAATGTAGATTGGAACATCTACGTAATTGCCATTGAGATGTGGCATTGCAATTACACGGTAGGAAAGTCCGCCCGATTGAGTTTGGTCGTATTTGCTGATAACGGTCGAAGAATGAACTTCGCCACCTTCGTTGAGATATAATTTTGCATCAGCAACAAGGCGTTTCGAGAGTTCAGGAGCAAGTGGATAGTAGACGCTCATTGGGTCTGCGTCGGAAATGTAAGCAAATGGATTGCTTTCGATAACGTTAGGAGTTTCGGGATAAACAAATTGAGTATTCAAAGCAAGATTGCGCAGCGATGAAACTTTGTTGGTGTTGTTGTCAACAATAGTTCTATCGATAGCATTTGCAACGTTGTCGCCACTTACGTCGTTCGATGGGTCGGTCGAAAGAGCATTTACGCGTACTTTTGCACGGTCGGCAGCATTGATTTGACCATCACGATAGACGTCGCCACCAACCATAGCAGGCAATGAATTCGGACTTGTAATATTATTAGCAGCGCCACCATCGTTGAAGTTCAAGCCAGTGGAAGCCCACTTGGAGTTGAAGCGGTCAGGAGTGTAGTTTTGCTCATCGGCATAAGCAGTGTAGCGTGTGCCATAAGCAGGTGGCTCTTGACGTGCTTCGGTCGATGTAATCAAGTTGTTGTCTGTTCCGTCCCAAGCCTGGAAGTCCCAACCTGATTCAATATCCCAGGTAGTGAGGTCATCGCCGACATAGTAGAATGGAGCAGCATAAGCGGACATTACTGGCAGATAGTTCAAGTGGTCGACAACCACGAAGTAGCGTCCGTCTGCAACTTCTGTAAGAACGAATGGAACGTTTGCGAAGTTGTTCGCACCGCCATTTCTATTGACGATAAGTTTCGATTGACTGAAGTTGTAGTATTTGTCGGTCGAAAGAACAGTGCTATTTGGAACGTATGAACCTGGAACGCCTGAATTATCTTCGAAGAGGCGGATTCTCAAACCTTTGTTGGAGAAGTTTGTTCCAATGTTGTTAACAATACCGCTTGCATAACCACCGTGGTAGCCATCTAAAAGAACGCGAACAGTAAAGTTACTTGGAGGAGTAATGTTGAATTGAGCACTTTCTGTAATAAGAGTTTGCATAAATCCATCTGCACCATTATCATATTCAAGTGCATAAGGAGTATTGATATTAGCGCGAGCGCGTAGTCTTAATCTACCGTTAGTCATTGCAGCGCCGATAACACTCTGGTCGTTGTAGATACCGTCTTTGTTTGCATCGGGGTCTGCAATTGAGCAATTGAGAATACCAGCATATTGTGGTTTGGATGCAACGCCAAGGAATTCATAATCAGATGTTGCAGTCGGTAAAGTAAGAGCGTTTGTGTAGCCCGCATTCTGATATACGCTCGATACAAATTGATAAGGAACGTTTGTGTTTCCAGCACCACCGCCCGTAGAGAACTCTAAGTCCGCTTGTTGTGAAGAAGTTCCATAAGTGAAGGAAACCCCGTCGTTGCGGTTATAGTCGAAACCTACCCAGCGAACTTTCAAAGCAGTTTCAGTATTTTTAACTGATTGCAGATAAACGGGCTCAACTAATTTAATAAATGGAGTAGTTGATTCGTAGTTTGCAGTTGGGTCTGGGTTGATGCGAGCAACAAGGTCAGCATCATAAGGTGTCATTGCAAATGCACGAGCTTTGCCGTAGTTGACCCAGCTATTACCGTTGAATGAATATGCAGCAATCAGGTTCTTGGTGTAGTCGACACCGCCAAACACGCCGAGTTCGCTTGCACGGACATTTGCAGCACCTTGAACGAATTTAATCATTTCGTCGATTGTGAGCACTCCACCAGGATTGCCACTCCAGAAGCGTAATTCACGGAATTCACCATCGAAGCGGCGTTCAACACCAGTTCCTACAACGGGTTCGTAGCCGATGAATACCGGGAAATTATTTGTTTTATCAACTGTTATGCCAGTGCCGAGCTGTCTCATTATTGGGTTTGTAGCTTCTAATGCATCGTTGCGTGTCCAAGTAAGTTGAGGAACACCATCGACAAAGAATAGAATTTGCGATTGCGAACCAACAGATGGGATATTAACCCAAACGCCTACGTGAATCCATACTGAGTCGAATTCAACAGTATTTGGATTTAGTATTCTGTAAATTGGGTCGCTGACAGCAGTGCGAAGTGTTGGTGTTCCGTTTTCAATTGAATTTACAACAAATTGCAATTGACCTGTTGGGAGAAGTCTCAAAGCATAGTGAAGTGCTTCGTCTTCTGTTGCAGCGTTTGGATTCTTCTTTGCAACGATTGGATAGTAGTTTCCTTCTGCATTTTGTGGGAAGCTATAAGGCTTAATCCAGGTTTCAAGGAAGAATGTTTCGCCTGTGATATTCAGTTTTGTGTTGTTAGGTATGCTTACAATTGAGTTCTGACCATTTTTGTAAGCGAACCAAGGAGCAACTTTGAAAGGTTGAGAAATGTAATAAATATCCTGCTGGTTGCGAGCTTCGGAACCGCTTATTTTCATCAATACATCTTTCTCGTAGTTGCCTACGAATGGGATAACACCTTGCAAGTCGTTCATCATACCTGATGATGTAACGTTGTTGTAAGGTTCCCACAAAGCGTAAGCATCTTCAACTTCTGCGTTGTCGATAGGCATAGCAGGAGTTTGATTGTCCAGAGCGTCGAACCAGGTGTTGCCACCGTCGCGGCTGATTTGCACCATCACATCGCCATAAGTTGCGCTTGGTTTTGGAGTTAAGCTTCCAATACCGTAGGAAACCCAGCGAATTTCATATACTTTATCTTTTAGGTTGCTAACGCCTTCGCCACCATTTGGAGAAGTCAGCTTAATATGGGAGCGGTCGGGACGATAGCGGATAGCTTCGTTGTTTGGAGTGGAAGTCAACCCCGGTGTAGTAAAGAAGTTCAAATCGTTGTTGCTTTGCTGATAGATTTTCTCGTTTGCTTTATCCAAACGGGAAGCCTGCAATGGGAAGTAGAGTTCGAGCCCTGTGCGCCAATCGTTTGGACCATCGGTGATTGGAGTAATCGAACCGTTCGGGTCGTAAACACCAGGAATGTAGCGGCGCAACTGACTTTGTTCTAATGCGTGTCGCCAAACTTTAACTTCTTTTATGCCACCATAGAAGTAGTCTTGTGGTTGCATACCGTTATTTGGATTGACACCAACCCAAACGGGCATTTTCACGTTCAATGGACGAATGTTTGGAGCGCTTGTGTTTTTGTAGCGAGCAACTTCTTCGCCATCAACATATAATATTACAGTATTATTCGAAACAACGCCCGCAAGATGTGTCCACGAGAGTGAATGCTGGTCTGTTAGATTTGGATTGTTGCCATAAGCAAGCAATGGAGCAGGGCAAACTACATCGCCAAGCAAGCTACCATCAGCAGCAGTAACGCGGAACGCAGGATAAATACCATCGCGCAAATATAGCATCCAGCCATAGTCTGCATTAGATGCGTTGCCTGAGCTTGCTACAACAATACCGGGTTCGCTGCCAGGACCGTTGGAAACATTCAGATTAACCCAGGCTTCCACTGTAAATGAGTTTGGAGTGGAGAAGTTTCTAACTGAACGGAAGTATGTCGAAGCACCATCGAATTGAACGAAGAACAAACGACCAAGTATAAAGGTCTCGTCCGATTCGTCCATTCGAGTTGCACCTGTGAATGCAGGGCGGTTGCTTTCAGCAAGGCTACCACTTGTACCTTGCAGCTGAGTAATTCTAATTTTAGCATTTTCACTTCTGAATGGGAAGTTGTCGTCTGCTTTCCAGATAACACGGAGAACGCCACCATAGCCCCAACCAAGAAGTCCAGGACCATCGGGTTCGTCTTCCAGCAAGTTCGAAGCAACATCATTAGGCAATGGTTTAACAGTTCCCGTTGTAACAAAGTAGTCATCAGTTGCATCAAGACTGTCTATCCAGCCCAATCTGTAAGTTGGCAGGTCAGCTGCTGCGATAAGCGAGGCTTTGTCGCGACTTTCAGCAACGCGACCAAATTCTGTGTAAGAAACGCCACCATCGAGCGAATATTCAAGGCGATAAGCAAAACGGCGTGTCCCGTATGGGTCGGCAAGTGTTGGAGTTGCAAGACCCGAACGTTCGAAGTAGATTGGATAGCCGCGGTTGTCGCGCATTGATAAGTATGGCGATTCAGGATAGCGGTTCACTGTTTGATTTAGTTGATTTGGATTGAGAACTGTTATACCACGAATTGTAAATGGACCAGGATTTACAAATTCGACCTGATTTGTAACGTTTGTAAGTCCATCGCCGCTCATTACAACAGTTGTGTTGAGCGAAGTGTATGGATTGAACTGAAATTCTGCCAAATCAGCATCAGTTAATGCATCTGCGTTCAAAATGTTGAAGCGAAGTAGTCCGATGAACGAACCGCGTCCAGTGGAGGCAGGTGTAAAGCCAGGACCTAATGTGCTTGTAACATTAACGTCCAGCACAGCTACATAACGCAATGTCCCACCGACCAAACCTGATATGCTTGTTCCGCTGAGTGCAGCAAAACCGCGAGCAGGTTTGTTGTGGAATTCAGATTCAATAATATAATATGGTAATGGCTCCGGAGCATCAACATCGAACTGAATTGCATCAGTTTTCGATGACGGTTGATTTACAAGCGAGAAGTTCTCTGCTTGTAGTTTTGCGCCATTATACGAAACACCAATGTTCATTGCTCCGAGCGGACCCGCATTAGGCGTCAGCGAGCGGACCCAAATTTCAACTCCCAGCTGGTTACCCATTCTGCGTGGGGTAAGCGTCATCTGGTAGTTGTAAGTTTGAGCAAGCGATTCGGCGGCTCCTGCAATGAGTAACAACGCCAGCCAAAATGCACTCAGGAATTTTACTTTTTTCATAATTTGTTCCTTTTATTTTTATAAACACAATTTCTTTTTGCTTTGGCTTTGGGCTATGGGTTGCCCCGTAGCTTCCAAGCACTTTTTGTAATTCCATTTATTAATTGTTATTACAAAGAACTTTTCTTACTCGGTTCGGGTGTGCCTCCGCAAATCGAAGGCACACTTCCCGAAAACTAACCCAATGCCCTTACGGTGTTACCGAATATATTTCGCTACCATAGGTCGATACTTGCAGTATGTATTCGTCGCCGGTCTTAGTCCAATAGGAGCCGTCGGCGCTGAATATACGAACTGTGTATGTTCCTGCTGGTAGACCATTTACTACTGCCGCTTCACTTGATTTTCCACTCAAAGTGGAACGTCTGATGCGGCGTCCTGTTGTATCGTAGAATTCTAATGTGTAGTCGCCGGCAAGATTTGTCAGCTTCACTCTTACATTCGGAGTTGTGCTGGCAACTGAGAAGTTGAACCAGTCTTCGTCGGTCGAGCTCTTCACTGTTCCGCGAACGGGAACGTTTGTGCCAATTGCTTTCGAAAGTGCTCTTGTGTTGTTCGGTCCGAATGTTACATCATCGTCGTAGCTGCCTGTTGTTTCGAATGATTTCGGATTGCCCGCAGCAGCTATTGTGCGATAATGTTCGTTGCCATCTGTGCCGTTGTATTCAAATACATAGACGTAATATTTAGTATTTGGTGCAAGCCCAACTACGTTTATGCTGCTACCTGTTCCATTGTAGAGAACTGTTGCTGCGCCAAGGTTCGAACCCAATCCGACTATTGTATTGCCGTAATACGTTTCGCCGTTTAGTGGGTATTCGGTTAGTCTGAGCAATGTATCAGGCTTAATCAGCACTATGCGTGCAGCACCGTTACCATTTGTCCAGCTAATAGTTGCAGTGGTAGGAGTAATATTTGTAAATGTCAAAGCAGTTGCCTGCGAGGTAGGTGCAGCAGGAAGAACGTCGAACAGCTGGCTAACCGAACCCAATGTGTCGATTGAAGGAACCGTTGGCACAACCTTAAATTGATGATTTCCTCCAGCGCTTGTAGTTATTGACAAGCCTTGCAATGTTATATATGATTGACCAATTGGAATAACATCATTAATTGAAGTAAAGGTCCCAGAACCAAGCAATAAACTAAGATTAAATGATAGTGGAGAGTTAACCGTTACTGCCTGACCATATTGATTTTGCAATTGAACTGTTACTTTAAATGCTTGTCCAAGCACAACCGGGTTAGGTTCAATTTCAGTAATAACAAGTTTCAAAGTATTTACTTTTATTGCATTGTCTTTTGCTGTATCTGTCGAGTTATCTGCAACAAATATTGCCCAATCGCCGTTTAATGCAGAGGATCCTTTAATTGGATAAGCGTTTGTATATAAAACTTGAGAACCAACATATATATTGTTGCGATAGTCAACCCAAGAATTGCCACCCCATTTTGCAGGGAATGTAGTTCCACTGCTTGGAGCAATTTGTTCTATAGTGCTTGACCATTCAAATCTAACTTTGATGCTATCGTTTATTTCACCCCCTTCGGGTGTAATTGTCCATAATGCAAGCAATGGTTTTGTTGGGTCGCCACCTTTGCCAACTGTTGGATTTACGTAATTACTACGTACAACGATAGCTTGTTCACTTGTAGCTTTGGCAAATTGCAATGTAACAGGCAAATATTTCCCACCCATTCCTACATCAAATTTAGTGCTAGTATTCTTTACATAGCGGCGAAGATTACCTACAACATAACTACCACTTGAATATGCAGGCAGCGTTGCATTCGGCCCAAATGTCAGCACGTTGTCATTTGTTGTGATGCTGAATGCACCTGTAAGAGTTCCGTTAATTCTCAAATCGCTTAAAAGACTGATTGGAGCAGCGATTGTTAAATTATAACATTCGTTGTTACGGAACATTGTTGCAGGCAGTGATGTTGCTGCTGCCGGCAACACTACCGACGAACCTGTTCCCGCCTTTATCCCGCCGGATATCATTACAAGGTTGAAAGTATTGTTAAATGTCAGCGTGTGTGTACCCAAATCAAAATCATTTATTCCAGTGTTTATTCTAAGATATGAACCATTGGCAATGTTCAAGTTGCCGCCCAGTGTCTCCTTGCGTGCTACTTCAAGTTGAACAGTAGTTGCAGCAGTACCAACAAAGTATGAGTTGCTTAGCCCGTTTGTTACTGTTCCTGTGCCTTGCAATACAAGACGGGATAGAGTTGCACTACCATTTAGCAAGCCCGTTGTTCTTGTCAGGTTGCCGTTTAAGATAAGTTTCATTGGGTTAACAGCACTTGCGCCAGAGCCTATTGTCAGGTTTGCAGTTGCAAGGTCCAATGTGCCGTTTACTGTCAGGTCGTTTGCTGTTGTATGAGCATTATTTATTGTCAAATTATATAATGTCGGGACTCCGCTTACTGTAAAATATGCATCTTCGAGCAATGGAGTAACATGGTTCGCAGCAACAATATATGTACCAGTACCACCGTTGATCACACCATTGAGACGGCTCATTGCACCAGCACCTACTGTAAACGTACTGCTGCCAAGATTTAGTATACCATTTGTAAGTACTAATTCATGGTTTGCATTAGATGCAATTGTTACGTTTAATTCAAGCAAGAGTTCAGAATTGCCAGTTTTGTTCAATGTAACATCTGCAAACTGTATCGGAGTAACTGCATTTGTATTTCCGGTTATCTTTTGCAATGAGCTCCCATTGAACACAACTCGACTTGCATCGTTAGCTGTAAAATCCATACTTGACAAACCATCGATTGTAAAGTCGCCAGCAACGAATAATTCTTGAGCTTGGTTTGGCACTGCAAGAGCAGTAGGACCTTCTGTGCGGATGCTGTAGAACTGAGTTGAAGCAGGCGAAATGCTCGAAATTTCAGGTGCTGCACCTGTGAAAGTGATTGTTCCACCAGTTGCAGTAAATTTACCGCCTGCACCAGAATTCAGGAATGTACCTGCACCCGTTCCCGTAATTTTGAAGTCAGATGAAGTTGATACTTCGTTGTTTGGATTTGCTGCAATTGTAATTACGCCAAACTCAAGTCGCCCAGCATCCGATTTTACTATTGTCTTTGGATTGCCTGCCGAAACGCCAACTCCAACATCGAATGTAATATTTGATGATGCGGCACCTACATAAAATTCTCCTGTACCCTCAACTTCGATACCTGCACCAAGTGGATTTGTTGCATTATTGCGAATTGTAAAATCATGGTTTGTGTTGGTAGTGAGCTTAGAACCATCTGCAACTTTAAGCTTGAAGAATCGCAATGTTCCGTTGTTATTAATATATTTCTCTTGAATATTTTTAAATGTAATTGTTCCACCATCGGCAAGCAAAGAACCTGTCACAACCAAATTACCATGAATTTCCCAACTATCTGAAGTATTGACTATTCCGATTATTGTTAAATCATTAAATATAAGAGTTTGATTTGAAGCGTTATAAATATTGCCATTTCCGGTAAATGTAATAGTTCCATTGTTTGCAATAAACGAACCATTTGCTTTTACATTAATTTCATTCTTGATATTAAAATCATTGCTTGTTATAACTTTAGACGATTCAGAAACTTCAAGCTCATAAAATTCAAGTTCTGAAGCTGTTTGAGTATTTATGATCTCACGCTGACCAAGATTGCTAAATATTACCTTACCAGAATTTGGCGTAAACGCATCTGTACCATATTGATATAGATTGCCTTGAATATATGCTGTCCCCAGTGGAACAAATGTTTGACCTCCGGAAGAATTCAACTCAACATTGAAGAGCTTCAATGTTCCGCCTGATTGAACTGTCCAGGGATCGCCATCGTTTGCAACTGCAGTTGTAAAGTAAGTTGTACCACCAGTTGCATTGAATGTAGAACCACTGAGTATTTCGAACTTGTCTGTTACTGTAATATCGCTTTGTGTAGATACGCTTGCATCGTTGTCTGCGCGGATAGTATTGAAACTTAAATATGCTGATTGTGGAACGCTTATTGTTTGCAGCGGATCATATCCACCCCAGAACTCAACATTCATGCCCTGAACTGCACTATTTGCAAGAAGAGCAACATCGCCACTTATACGAATTCTGTTTGCCGAACCTGTTACATCTGCTGCGTTAACTGAGAAATTGTGCACCCAGATGCCGCTTCCGGTTGTGTAGCTATTGTTTACTGAGATAGTTGAGCTTACGCCTGCAGTAACGCCGTCTCCAATGATTAAATTCAAACGACCTTTACCATTTACACCAAGTATCTCTGCGCCTGGAGCGCCGTTCATAGTTATGTTGCCCATTACACGCAATGAAACGACATCGCCATTAATTGTGTTGTCGGCTGGCTGAATTGTTGCTGCAGGATGGTTCAGCAAAAGAGTCTTACATTCGTAAATTGCACCATTACCATTTACTGTGACTGTTGCAGGACCAATAACTACCTGGTCAACCTTGGTTGGGATGCCAGTCGGAGACCAGCTATTCGGATTGCCCCAATTGCCGCTTGTGCCGACGAATGTGCGAAGAACCCCTCCATCTCCCGGAGCTGCTGCCAATGCATAATAGTTTCCAGTTGCAATATTTACGCCTGATACTGCCAATTCTCCTTTGCCAGTAATTGGTGTATTTTCAGTTACTGTTCCTGTTACTTCAGTTGGACTTGTTACAAAAGTAAAGTCTGTTGTATGATACAATTTTAAGTCTGCTGCATTGCTGTAAAGCTCAGTATTGTCGAATTCAAATGTTACAGCTGTTACATTTGCCCCAGCAGTAATGTAATATATTCTATGTGTTGCAAGGCCAACACCTGCTATCGGCACTGTTCGTGGATAGCGACGAACAACTATATCTGTTGCAGCTGCAGCTGTTATAGATGGTACACCAATACCACTTGTAGCAATATTTGCAGCAATTGTACCAGCTGTAGCTGTTGTTACGTATCCCGTTGTAGATGTGCTCAAACCCGTATTAATGATTGTATTGCCTGCTGTTTCTGAAATTTGAGCATCATCATCAGCTAATGTTAGGTTAAATCCATTCAGGTCGAGGTCACCAAGGACTATATCAACATCGTTGTTTGCTGCAGCACCGTCGCCAACTGTCAAGCCAGCCATAAGCTTCATTCCTGTCGGACGGTTCAGCGTAAGTGTGCCTAATGTTGTAACTCCAGCAGGTAAAACAAACTGTGACGATGTACCTTGAATGGATAGTATTGTGGTGGCACCAGTTGTATATGTTCCACTTCCTATCATTTGACCATATAGAGTAATTGTTCCACTGGCACCGCTTAATGTTAATGTTCCTAAGTTCGATACATCCCCATAAACGGTCAAATTAAATGTTGCTTTATTTAAGGTGGCACCACTTGCAACACTTAAATTGCCATAGAGAGTGAGGTCACCACCTAATGCAGTTGTTCCAGTTGTTATAGTGAGGTTATTCAGTGTTGTAATAGTTGAGTGTATTGTTGCTGCTGCACCCATTTGGAAGTTTGTTGTTTCGTCTGTTATAAGACCATTGGCAGCAAATGTAGGAGCGCCGTTAAATACTACAGTAGATCCCTCAGTTGCATCCATAATAAAGTTTGCAGACGTATTAGGAACGTAAGTACCTGAGAAGGTAATTGTTTTACCATTTAATTCAAATCTACCCGAAGCAAATACTAATGCTGAAATATTATCAGTAATTGTTAAGTTGCTATTTAAAATAACTTTGCGAGCAACATTGCCTCGGTTTATTATCAATGAACTTAGTTGTGTTATGCTTGAGGGAAGCTCTATATCTGATGTTTGAGTGGATGATATTCTTAGAATAGTATATTGATTTGTTAAAATATCGCCGGTAAATGTGTAATTACAACCAGCTGCAATAGTAATCACAGGCTCACCAGCACCATTGCCACCGTTTGCGATGATTTGACCACTGCCTGCTAAGCCAGTTGTAAAAGTGATACCATTGTTGGCAGTTGTAACTGCTGAAAGATCTAATACGCCATTAGCACCTATTGTTGTTGTAGTTGTAACTGAATGTGCTTCATCAGGCAATACAACTGTGCCAGATGTAATAGTTAAAGTGTTAAATCCAACAACATAATTACCTGATACAGTAAAAGTAGCACCGGGGCGGTTCAAAGTAAAATTACCGAAGTTATTATTTGCGGCAATAGTGAAGTTCGCAGGCAAACTTCCGCTGCCGAGAATTTCTAATGTTGTTGTATTATTGGTAATAAATTCTGTTTCGTCTGTACCCCAGCTTGTAACTGGACCATACAGTTTAACTGTGGAGCCAACAGCATCAAAAAAAGCTCCAGTAGGATTGTTGAATGTGCCGTAAACTGTGAATGTAAAAGCGTTTACATCTGTAGTGTATGTTGCAGTATTAGTGAAATTCCCATATACAGTAACGTTTCCTGCAAGAGCGGCGTCGTTGGCAAATGTTAGGTTGTGTACTGTGAGAGCGGGAATTTGATTGCCGGCAGTTTGTGCTGCATTAAATGTTAAATTTGTATTTGAGTTTGTGTTGAGCGTAAGGTTTGTGAATGTTACAGCACCTGTGAATGAAACTGTTGCGCCATACGCATTAATTGTTGCACCTGAGGCAACACCGGCTACTGTTCCACCAAAATCTGAAGTTGAGTTGTTTATTGTCAAAACACCAGTTGCGGGAATGCTAAGAGCGGACGTAAAGATATTTGTAACACTACCACCAGAAGAAATTAAAGTACCGTTGAGAGTGATTATACCAGAGAATGTGCGTGTATTTGTTGCAGTGGAGGCAGCGTTGAGAGTAGCGCCCAAAGCTATGGAAGTAGTTGTTGTAACAGTTAAATCATTATTACCAACGATAAGAGTACCTGCTGATATGCCTAATGAAGTTGTTGTAGTAAGATCATCTGACAATGTGCAAGTAGAACCTGGTTTATTTACGGTTAATGAATTAAGTGAGGTCAATGTAGAGGGCAAAGTAACAGCAGTTGCACCAACTAATGATAAATTTGCAGGAGTTGTATTTGTAATTGTAGCGGTGGATGATTTTGTCCAGGTACCGCTTAGTGCTACTGTTGCGGCAGCTGTGCTGAAAGTAACATTTGAGGTGTCGTTTTGGACAATATCGCCGCGATATGTAGTATTACCAATATTGACAGCTACAGCCGCATCAATAATAAGCGAGGAAGTCCCATTGAGTGTAATCCCGCCCGTAGCAGTAGTGGCGACATTTGTTGCTTGTGTAATAGTTAGCGTTGAATTACCATAAATGCTAATAGTACGAGCATTTACAGCATCTGAGGTTGTTACGTTGAACCCAGTTGGAATTACTACATCGTCGCTTGTGGTTGGCACTTGTGCTGGCGACCAGTTCGAAGTGGTATTCCAGTCATTGGTACCACCAACAAAGGTGATAGTGGCAGAGTTGAGCATCCCTGCACTTAAAAAGGCTAAGATAGCAGTTATTATACTTAATCTTAGCAATCGGTTTTTCTTTTTCATATTTTGACCTTTAATAAAGTTTATAAAACTAAGTTTGATTAAAGTCGATTTTTCAACATTGCAAAACGAACGTAAGCAAGCACGCGCCTGCCGAACTGCTTAAGAGGTATCGGGTAAATTTGAAATTCCTTTTCTCATTTGTTTCTCCATAAATTGTTGCACATATATCACAGTAAATACTTTTTTAAATATTTATACTGATAGTAATTAATTAGTAAGTAAATTAATTAGAAGTAAGAAGCGTAATTTAGTCGCACCATACACACCTTTTTTAAAAATAACTACTACGTCGATTATCATTATCGGCAGTTTTTTTATAAACTTTAGTTTTAATTTTTTTACCGTTCTGCTGCGAAAAATTCATAAATTCACTGCAATCATTGTAAAACATAACTATTTAGCAAACAAAGTATTTACAAAGACAGTGCCAATGAACAAAAATTAATCATTCAGTTAATTTTCGGTTCATCTAATGAACAATATTAGCCAAAATTAAAGTTATTCGCATCCGAAGGCGTCCGCTCGCCGCAATCGTGCCTGATGACGCGGGCGAAGCGTTTTGCTATGAAGTATTTTTCGTAGAACTTGCGTTATATCAAAGAAAGAACGCCAGTTGTGGTGGGGAATTTTCTGCTCGAAGCAATACCGGGCAAGCGACCGCTTCGCAAACACAATATCGGCATATTGCGCAGCACAAAAATCAGAATACCCATCGCCAATGTAGATAACGAAAGCATCTGTGGGAATATCTTTCAGAATTGCGTTGCGTTTGCACGAAGCCACCAGGCAGCGGCAGCTTTCAGTAGCCAGCGGGTAGGTAAGCTGCCATTTGCCGCCGAGCTTTTTCGCTTTGTTGCAATAAACTTTCAGATGATTTTGGTTAATATTCGACAAAACGGGGTCAATGTAAATATCAAAGCCATCGCTTACCACCGCCAGCGGCAAGCCATTCCCCTTGCAAAATTCAGCAAATTCCAGGAAATAAGCATCGAGCTGGTGCTCCGTAGCCCAATTGCCGATAAATTGCTCATCGACATAGTCCGGCAAGCTCGCAAAAAGCAATTCCCAATATTGGCGAATATTCAACTTGTGCGAAAGAAGCTCCGTGTGGTAGGGTTCGAACTGCCCGAAATCAAGGAAAAGCTTATCGCCAAGGTCGTCGAGCGTGATTGTGCCATCGAAATCTGTAAAAATGTATAGCTCGCTCATCGGGAACGCACCGAAAAGAACAACCAAACAGTTGCCGCCAGAGTAGCAACAACGATAGCGGGTCGCAGGTATTGCTCCCAGAGCGTCTCCTTCGGTGCGGGAAGCTGCCGCCGCAAGAATTCCGGCGAGGAAGCGTTTATCTGCTCCGCACGAGCGTAAGAAAGCGTGTCCGTAAACGAAAAAGCCAGTGTTTCGGGTGGTGAAAGCACATTCTGGCTAAATCTTTGAAATGTAAGCGAAATAGAAATGGTGCGTTTTATCTCATTTCGAGAAATTGGCGAATAATCCACAGTCCATACAGCCGGCGAAAGAAACAGAAAATCGCCAAAATGGGCGTCCGCCGAAACGATTTTAACAGGTGCGGTGCGTGCAATTGCTTGCAGAATAGGCATTTGAGCGTCGCTCTGGCTTGTTCGGACAAGTGCGGTGTCCGCCGCAATCGGAAGCCGCCACGCCACACTATCAGCAAGCGACGAGGCAACTTCCAGGTTGTGCTGCTGAGCAAAAATTTGCACCTGTAGCAGCAAAATCGCAGCAAGCAACATTTTATACATTAATAAACCTTGCCAGATGTTCCGCATCTGTGATATGAACAAGAGCGTGGTCGTCGACAAGCTGGGCAACTGCGGCTTTGGCGTCGCGCAGCGGGACCTTGTGCTTATAAGCAAAGTGCCAGATATCTATTGGCGAGACGGAAATTTCGAGAGCAAGCAATTGAGCCACCGTTAGCGGTTCCTTGTTTTCGAAGCGGTTGCGGGCGGATTCGACGAAGGCTTTGCCTTCTTCGTCCTGCATCTGCGCCGAAGTAAAGAAGAAATTGTCGTTATCGAGCAGGTCGCAAATCGGGAAGCCGCGCCCGTCGCGTTCGACCAGCCTCGGCAGGAAATACATACCCACAAGGTATGGCGCCGCCAGCTCGTCTTCCCAGAGGTCAGACCAGATTGCTTCGTCTTCGGTGCGTAGCCACTCGAAAAAGTCGATTTCGTATTGCGGCAGCATAAATAGCGTGTCGCTCGAATAGCGTTTGGCAAGTAGCTGAGCCTGCTCGGCAGTGATTTCCGCAAACACCTGCTCCTCGAAAAGTATGTAGTGGCGCTCTTTGATAGAATTCTGGCAATATGCTATTAATTCCTCGTTTGTCATAGCTTATTTTTCAATTAGTTAATTACAAAAATACAAAAAACGTAATAAAAAATTGATTATTTAATAATCGGGTGCAGATTAATTGTAGGGGCACGCCATTGCTTATAACCTTCGGAAGGTTTTCCTATAATCGGTAGCATAGACATTCTTGTCTGTGCATTCTGATGGCACGAAAATGGTATTTTTTTATGTAGGGGCGTATGGCGATACGCCCCTACCACCCTCGTCGTGAAACCTAAATACAATATTTTCGAATTGTAGGGGCACGGCATTGCCGTGCCCCTACGTAGAAGATTCGGGACTTGTCTCGTAATTTCCGCGCTTAGAACCTTCGGAAGGTTCCAAACCTTCCGAAGGTTTTCTTATTCCTGTTTTCCTATTCCTGTCGGTGCACAACGTATCGCCATAACCTTCGGAAGGTTTTTTACTATACCACTCTTTTTGCGATTAGCAAAGCAGCAAGCAAAAGCGCTTGCAGCAAAATGATGACAGCGCCGCTCGGCAAATCCACGAAATACGATAGGACAAGCCCGCCGATGCTGCTTGATGCACCGAAAGCTACCGATAGAGCCGTCATCTGAAAAAACGTGCGTGAAACCACGCGTGCAGCTGCCGCAGGTATTACCAAAAACGCACCGAGCAACAGCATCCCGACAACTTTTATCGAAACAACTATCAGCAACGAAATGAGCAGCGTGAGAATATATTCGTCCGTTTCTACGGGCAATTTGCTTGTGCGGGCAAGTTCTACATCGAAAGTAGAATAAGCCCAGCGACCCCAGTATACTTTCCCGACTATTGCTATTATCAGCGAAAGAGCAGCAACCACTCCCAAATCAAATGCAGAAACGTTCAATATCGAACCGAAAAGATATGAATAAGCATCTGCTGAATAATTCTCGTTCAGTGCTAAAAATATTATACCAATCGCCATCGCCACCGAAAACAGTATTCCAATTGATGTATCTGCGGAAATATCCGCTTTCTTTTTCAGGAACACCATCATAAACGCAACAAACAAGGTAAACGGTATTGCCAGAAACATCGGCTCTATGCCTAAGAAAATACCTAATGCAACTCCACCAAACGCTGCGTGCGATAGCCCACTTCCTAAAAAACTCATCTTTCGCTGAACGACAAACACCCCAAGAAAACCACTCACTGCACCAAGCAATATCCCTGCAACCATCGCTCGCTGCATAAACGCCAGGCTGAATATCTCACTCATAACTTTTCAATCCAAATGTAACTTTATGTTTGTGCCCAAGATGCGAGAACGTTTTCATTAAATTAAGTTCTGTGAACGCTTCGCCTGTGTTGCCAAAATAGATTAATTGCTTGTTGAGAAGCATTACTTTATTTGTGTGGTGGTATGCAGCAGTCCAATCGTGAGTAACCATTAGCACGGTAACGCCACGTCGTTTGTTGTATTCCTCGATAATTTCATTAATAGTAGCCTCGCAAACAAGGTCAACACCTGTTGCGGGTTCGTCCAGAAGTAAAAGCTTCGGGTTCGACGCAAAACAGCGTGCAAGATACACACGTTGAAGCTGCCCGCCCGAAAGCTCGGAAATTTGCTTCTTTGCGTAACCCTCGGCACCGACAAGCGAAAGCATTTGAATCGCCAGTTTCTTTTCTTCGCGCGTCTTCACTCCCAGCCAGCGAGCCCGCACTCCACTCAAAACAAGTTCGATTGCATTGGCGGGAAACGAACGGTCGATTGTTTTAATCTGCGGAACGTAGCCTATATCGCCCGGTTCGATTTCATCTAATTTATTGCCGAAAATTTTAATTTCGCCCGCCGCTGGTTTTATGATGTTCAGTAACGCCTTCAGAAAAGTTGTTTTGCCCGAACCGTTCGGTCCGACAATTGCAACAAAATCGCCTTTGTTAATTTCAACGTTAATATTATCAAGAATTATATTATTGCCAATTTCAACAGTTAGATTGGTTGTTTTAATTGCATAATCGGACATAATTAATCTCCTGCAAGTGCTTTTGCAAGAGTTCGAGCATTATAGAGGATTAATTCCTGGTAGCTTTCCCGTCCGCTTGTTCCACCAACGGGGTCGAGCAAATAAACGCTTACGTTAGCTTCATCGGCAATGCTTCTTACGGCTTTATCGGATAGCTGCGGTTCGTTGAAAATTGCTTTCGCTCCGCTTTCTCTAATTTTCTGAATAAGCGTAGCAATGTATTTAGGGCTTGGTTCTTTTCCCGGGGCTTCTTCGATTGAGCCACCGTAAATCAAGCCATAGCGGTTCAGCAAATACATAATCGATGGATGATGCAGAAATACAGTTCTGCCTTTCACATTGTGAAGAATGTTGTCCACCTGACGGTGCAACAAATCCAATCTATTTGAGAATAGTTCAGCATTTGTGCGGTAGGTTGCGGCATTTTGCGGGTCGAGCTTCGAAAGCGTGTCCGCAAGCGCGGGCAGCAGCGCCTTCACTGCAAGCGGGTCCATCCAGAAGTGAGTGTCTATATTTTTGGTTGTTATGGTTGTGTCGTCCGGCGAAACTTTTTCGCCACGGTAATCAATCCAGAATTCCCTTGGAAGAAGTTCGACCAACTGCAACAAATTTCTGCTGCCGGGAAGCTTCGCAGCCCAGCCATCGTTATTGTCCGCTACGTAAACAAGCACATTTGCTGCTTGCGATTTGTATACATCAGACGGCTTGGGTTGGTATGTGTGTGGCGACGCACCTGGCGGAATAATATATCTTACATCAACACGCGGACCGGCTATTTCTTTGATTATCGCAAATACCGGATTGCTTGTTGTAACAATGATTGTTTTGGTGTTCTGCGCCCCGCAGCTGCCAAGAGCAAAAATTATCGAAAATAATAAAAGTAACTTTTTCATATTAATTTTGCGCGAATGTTCATTTTTTAGTAATAGACTATTTATTTCTCTATTTATTTGGAAAATTGATTAACTAATTTGTTGAATTAATCGTTATAAATATAATAAATATATTCTTTTCGGGTGTGGCTATGAAAAAAATCGGTTTGCTTTTCGGAATTGATACTAATTTCCCGCTTGATGTGCAGCATTACATTAATTCGAAGCAAAGTAGTGAGTTTATTTGTGAGGAAATTAAAATCGGCATCCTGCGAAACAACGACTTTTACGATTACGATGTGATTTTCGACCGAATTTCCGAATTTGTGCCGTTTTACCGCTCTTTTCTTAAAACATTGAAGTTGCACGGCAAAAAAGTAATTTCAAATTGCCTTACTACTTGTTATGATGATTATTTCTTTCAGTCGCAAGTTGCTAACAATCTGGGACTTAAAACACCAAAAACCTGCCTAATTCCAACTAAATGGCTGCCCAAGAACACTACCCCCGAAGCAATGCGAAATCTCGAATATCCGCTCGACTGGGACAAAATGTTCGATTACGTCGGCTTCCCTGCAATCTTGAAATCAAATGCTTACGATGAAAAGCGTTACGACTTCAAGGTTTACAATAAGACTGAATTTTTCTCCGCTTACGAACTAACGGGGTCGAACCTGATGATTTTGCAGGAATCAATTGAATATGATGAATACGTTCGTTGCTTCGCTGTTGGGAAAAAATATATGAAAATCGTAAAATATAACCCAACAAATCCGCTTCACTTGCGGTATTCAAGGTCTGCACCACGTATTGATGAAAATATCGAGCAAAAAATCAAAGATGCCTGCCAGAAACTGCTCGGAAATCTGGAAAATCATTTCAATGCGGTTGAATTCGCAATAAAAGACGGCGAAATTTTCTGTATGGACTTCAACCGCCCAATTTCGAAGCTCGAACGCTTCATTCTTGGCGACGAACTCTATGATTGGCTCGTCGAAAAAATTGGCGACTATTTAATCGAGCTTGCTACGGGCAACTAACTGATTGGAATTTTAAATTTAAAGGTTGTGCCTATCCCTTTCTCGCTTTCGACGGCAATCTCGCCGTTGTGAAGCAAAACTATGTGCTTGACGATGGAAAGTCCAAGCCCGGTGCCACCTGTTTTTTTCGAACGTGATTTGTCCGCAATGTAGAAATGCTCGAAAATACGTTCGGCGTCCTCTTTGGAAATGCCCATTCCGTTGTCCTTCACTGCAAAGTAGGCAAAGCGGTCGTCGTAGGAACAGCTAATGAGGATTGTGCCGCTATCAGAGTATTTTATCGCATTATCAATGAGATTGATGAAAACTTGCTCCATTCGAAATACATCGACATTGATTTTTGGGAAATTGTCCTGATAATGAACGTCTATATTCAGCCCTTTGTCTTTGAGCTTCGGCTCGAAAATTTTCAGAACGTTGTCTATGATTATTCGGGCGTCAACGAAGCTTTTTATGAGCTGAGTGTTTGGAGCTTCGAGCTCGGAAAGCATAAGCAAATCCTGCACAATGCTGATTAATCTGTTCGTGTTGCGTTTGATAATATCGATGTAATGATGATATTGTGCGTCGATTTCGTCTTCGAGAGTTTCGATAAATCCTTTGATTGCGGTCAGCGGTGTGCGAAGTTCGTGCGAAACGTTGGCAACGAAGTCTTTTTTGAGCTGCTCCAATTTCTTTATTTCTGTAATATCGTGAAAAAGCAGCACCACTTCTTTTTTTGCCTCGATAAAACTGGAACTGCAAAGATAGAATTTCTTTTCGTTGGAAATTTCTTTGATAGTGCCACTTTTTTCATTTAGTGTTTGCTGGAAAAGGCTCAAAATATCTTGATTTTGAGTAATCTCATTAATGTTTTTATCTAAAACGTCAGAATTTGAGACGATTTTGCAAAAGCTAGCGTTTGCAACAAGCACCTTTCCCGTAATATCAAAAGCGACAAGCCCGTCCTGGATAGCTTTGATTATTGTATTGAGTTCTTCTTTCTGCTTGGTAACTTCGGCGAAAAGCGTTTTAATTTGAGCGGTCATATTATTGAAATTCGTTGCTAATTCATTTATTTCGTCGCGTCCCGAAATATTGACTTTAATATCGAAATTGCCGCCGGCAACTTTGCGAGAAGCTTCGGAAATCTGATTGATTGGCTTTGTGAGCGACCGGACAAATATTAAAGCACCGATTAGCGTAATAAGCACGACAACGGAAGCAATTTGCAGGATTTGCAAAATCATCTGGTTGATGAGTTCTTTCGCCTGGTTACGGAAAATGCTCGTTCTGATTGCACCAATGAATTGCCCGCTGCTACCAAAAAGTGCGTGTGCAACGTAGAGCATTTCTTTATGAACGGTGGAGCTGAAACGCTCAGCCTTGCCAATTCTTTCCCCTTTGTAAATTGGTTCGAGTTCGGGGCGGTTCCTGTGGTTCTCCATTTTGGCGGGGTCGCCCTCCGAATCGGCAAGCACCCGACCCGTGCTATCGACAATGGTCAGCCTTATATTAATCTCTTTGCCCGTTTTCTTGACGTATTTATCAAGTTCGGAAAACTGCTCATTTTCAATGAAATGAACAATTTTATTTTCAAGAATTGTGTTGATTTTATTCAGGTTGTCGGTGATTGTAACAACGTGCTGGTGGCTCACATTCCGATAGGTGAAAAATAGAATAAGCCCCGTAAGCAAAAAAATCACAAGGAAATAGCCGGCAAAAATTTTAGACGATAAGCGTTTCATTAATTTTCTTCGATTTTGTAGCCGACGCCGCGAATATTTTTAATGAATTTGCCTGCGATGCCTAATTTTTCGCGTAAATTTTTTATATGAACATCGACGGTTCTATCGAGGACGCCTTTTTCCTGTGCCCCGAGATAATCTAAAATTTGCTCGCGCGAATAAACCCAGCCGCGACGTTCGCTCAGAAGCTTCAAAATGCGGAATTCAGTGGAGGTAAGTTCCACTTTTTCGCCATTTACTGTAACTTCGTATTTCTGGTGGTCAATTTCTAAAATATCGCCAATGCGGGTTCTCTGCGTTTTCACAACTTTTTCGTCGCGACGAAGCACAGCTTTGACGCGAGCGACCAGCTCACGCGTAGAAAATGGCTTTGTAACGTAGTCGTCCGCCCCGAGTTCGAGCCCAAGCACTTTATCCATTTCTTCTGTTCGAGCAGTAAGCATAATTACAGGAATGTGAGAGAATTTTTCGTCTTTTTTGAGGTATTTGCAGATTTCGAAGCCATCGGAATCGGGAAGCATCAAATCCAGGATAACAAGTTCTGGAATATTTGTTTTGAGATATCTGAACAAGCTTTCGCCGTCCTCGAAGGCTTTCACTTTGTATCCGGCTTTTGTGAGGGCGAGCGAGACAAGTTCGCAAATATCTGCTTCGTCGTCGACCACTACGATTGTTTTAGCGGTGCTGCTTTGCAGAGGAGGCAAATTTTCGCTGATTTGGCGATTTTCTTCTGACATTTTATTATGCCATTATACTGAAACAAAATGTAAAAATACAAATTTTTTGTTAAGCAAGTGTTAAATTTCGTTAAGTTATTGCTAAACAAAGAAATAATTTTCGATTAGGCGAAATATTTTTTAGAAGTAAGAATGTGTATATGAGATTTTTTAATCTTTTTTTCTTTTTATTATATTTGATTTACAAAATAATATAAGGAATTAAGTGATGAATAAAATTAAAATTGAAATTAAATGGGCAGTTATTTTTTCTATCGTTGCGTTGCTTTGGATGGTGTTGGAAAAATTGAGTGGTTTACACGGCAAATACATTGACTACCAGATGTATTTGACTAACCTTTTTGCTATCCCAGCAATCATAACAATGGTACTCGCACTAAAAGAAAAAAAGAACCGCTTTTACAATGGCCAGATGAACTATCTTCAAGGCCTAATTTCCGGTGTTATTTTATCTATTTTCATAGCATTGCTCAGTCCACTTACTCAATGGATAACTTCGTATGTAATCACACCTGAATATTTCCCAAATGTAATTAAGCGTTCTGTTGAATTAGGTTATTACAAATCAATTGAAGAAGCTGAATCTTATTTCAATTACCAGAACTATGCTATTCAAAGTACTATTGGTTCCTTAGTTATGGGAATAATTACATCAGCAATTGCTATGATTTTTATTAGAAGTAAGTCAAAGAAATAAAACTGATCTTTATACAACCCCAAATATTTTAAGAACGAATAGCTAATTGAGTGCATTTCACAGACAGGAATGTCTGTGCTACCGAATTATGAAAACCTTCCGAAGGTTTGAAACCTTCGGAAGGTTCTAAGCTTTGTAATTAGTGTAAAGCCTCGAAGGTTCCAAGCCCTACGATTTCGAAACATCACTGCTTATATTTTAAACAACGTTTCTCATATAAAAGTCGAATTTTGTTTTTTCATATCAAAAATTTACATAAATTGCAACACTATAATAAACAAATTTGTTAATTTATTATTAATAAACGGGATTACCCGATTATTCAAAAAAATTGTGAGGAATTTATGGCTACTGGTTCATTCAATCCGTTTCAAATGGCTCAGCAACAATTTGACCAAGTTGCGGAAAAATTAGGCTTAGATCAAGCAACTCGCGATTTGTTAAGAAACTCTAACCGCGAAATTCATTTCAATATCCCTGTTCGTATGGATGATGGTTCTTACAAAGTGTTCCGTGGTTTCCGCTGCCAGCACAATGATGCTCGCGGACCTGCAAAAGGCGGAATTCGTTTCCACCCACACGAAACAATTGATACAGTTCGCGCTCTTGCAATGTGGATGACTTGGAAGACTGCTGTTGTAGATATTCCTCTTGGTGGTGGAAAAGGTGGCGTTGTCTGCGACCCACACAATTTATCAATGAGAGAACAAGAGCAAATTTGCCGCGGTTGGGTGCGTGCGGTTGCTCCGCTTGTTGGTCCACTTCAAGATGTTCCCGCACCTGATGTGATGACTACTGGTCAGCATATGATTTGGATGCTCGATGAATACGAAAAAATCACCGGTATCAAAGCTCCTGGCTTTATCACTGGCAAACCTCTTGGCGCTGGTGGTTCGCTCGGTAGAAAAGAAGCAACAGGCTTCGGCGTTATCTACACCGTTCGCGAAGCTTTGAAAGAAATGAACATAGATATTACCAAAACTACTGCTGCATTCCAGGGATTTGGCAACGTTAGCCAACACGCTTTGAAACTTTACACCGAACTCGGCGGCACCGCTATTTGCGTTTCCTGCTGGAACCATCACGAACAAAAATCTTTCACATACAAAAAAGCAAGCGGTATTAAATTCGACGAATTGATTTCAATTACCGACCGTTTCGGCGAAATCGACGTCAATAAAGCTCGCGAACTTGGCTACGAAATCCTGCCTGGCGAAGCCTGGATTGAACAAGAAGTTGATATATTGGTCCCCGCTGCTATCGAAAACCAAATCAACGCCGAAACTGCTCCTAAAATGGCTAAATCTGTTAAAATCATTGCAGAAGGCGCCAATGGTCCTACCACTCCGGAAGCAGACGAAATCATCAAATCTCGCAATATCTGGGTAATTCCTGACTTCCTGGCTAATGCGGGTGGCGTTACTTGCTCATATTTCGAACAAGTTCAATGCAATATGAACTACTTCTGGTCCAAAGAAGAAGTTCTTGAAAAATTAGACCGCAAGATGACTGAAGCTTACCACGCTGTTTCAAATCTTGCTCGCTCTCGCAACGTTTATATGCGCGACGCTGCTTATATGATTGCAATTTCACGCGTTGCCGAAGCTTGCAAACTTCGTGGTTGGGTATAATCGATTGTTTCTCAAATAAAAAAACCTGCGAGGTTTCGTGCTTCGCAGGTTTTCTTTTTTTATATCACTCTATCTACATCATAATTGTGTCTTCGTTCAAGCTTTCGAGTATGCGAATTGCTTCGGCAAGCCACATTCCCGCAAGCATTCCGTCCACAACCCGGTGGTCGTAAGTAATCGAAACATAAACCATATCTCTAACCACTACCAGATGCTCGCCGTCGAATTCTTTCACCACCGGACGCTTCTTAATCGCACCAATTCCCATAATTGCAACTTGCGGCTGATTTATCACGGGGGTGCCAAATAGAGTGCCGAATGTTCCTACATTTGTAATTGTTATTGTGCCACCTTCAATTTCGTTCGGAAGCAATTTCTTGCTGCGAGCACGCGTCGATAAATCAGTAATTGCTTTTTGCAGACCGGTAAGATTTAAACTATCAGCATTTTTGATGACGGGGACAATCAAATTGCCATCGTCAAGTGCAGTTGCAAAACTCAAATTAATACGCTTGTGGCGAATTATATTTTTCCCATCAACCGAAACATTCACCATCGGGAATTTCTTTGTTGCTTCGATTGCGGCAAGAGCAAAGAACGGCGTGTAAGTGAGCTTTATCCCTTCACGCTTTTCGAATTCTTGCTTGAATTTTTCGCGGAAGCGAACAATGCCCGTTACATCGGCTTCGCCAACGCTTGTAACGTGTGCGGACGTGTGTTTCGAATGCACCATATGCTCTGCTATAAGCTGGCGAACGCGGTCCATCGGGATAATTTCAACTTCGGCATCGTTATATACGATTGGTTTGGCGGGTTGCTTGGTTTCGGCAACAGTGACTGTTTCGCGAACAACAGGAGCCGCCGGCGCTTTCGGCTGAACTGCAACCGATGGAGCGGGCTGCGGTGCAGCTGGCGATTTGCCTCTGGCTTCAATATATTTCAGCAAATCGTCTTTTGTAATTCTTCCGTCGACGCCCGAACCTTTTATCGCAAGCAATTCTTCGAGCGATACTTTGTTCTGCTTTGCAATTTCGCGGACAAGCGGCGAGAAAAACCTTTCGCCCACACGTGCAGGTATCTCAAATGTTTTTGCTTCAACCGCAGGGGTGCTTGCTGCGGGTTGTTGTGCTACTTGCTGAACTGCGGGGGTTGGTTCCGGCTTGGGTTCGGGTGCTTTTGCAACGGCGGAAGGAACGGCGGCGCCGCCACTTGCAATTCGAGCAATCACAGTGCCCACCTCAACTGTTCTGCCTTCGGGCACAAGCACTTCCGCAAGCACACCACCTACGGGGGCGGGCACTTCCGTATCCACTTTATCGGTAGATATTTCCAGAATCATCTCATCGCGTTCAATTGCATCGCCTACTTTCTTGAACCAGCGTATTATTGTGCCTTCTTGGAGCGATTCGCCCATCTTCGGCATCACAACATCGACTAAATTGCCAGCTGGTGCTTGTTCAGGAGCGACAGCAACAACAGGAGCCGATGCTTCTGCTGCTGGTTGTGTTTCCGTCGGCTGTTGCGGGACGGCGGAGGCTTCTGTTTCAATTCGAGCAATCACGGTGCCCACCTCAACTGTTGTGCCTTCGGGCACAAGCACTTCTGCAAGCACACCACCGACGGGGGCGGGCACTTCCGTATCCACTTTATCGGTAGATATTTCCAAAATCATCTCATCGCGTTCAATTGCATCGCCTACTTTCTTGAACCAGCGTATTATTGTGCCTTCCTGGAGCGATTCGCCCATCTTCGGCATCACAACATCAACTTTCATTGTTTGTTCCTTGAATTTATTGTGAATTCGTTTAATTGTAACTAATCAAAGTTTTTGACGAAACAAAATCAGAATTAATTTGAGTAAAATAAAAAATTTAAATTTTTTCATAATTCTTTTCGTCTATACAAGAAAATAAAAGGAGGTATATATGAATTTACAAAAATTAACATTAAAGGCGCAAGAAGCGGTGCAAGCGGCTCGCGAAATTGCCGAAAGTAACGGCAATCAAGCAATTGAGCCAATTCATCTATTTGCTGCAATGGTGCAGGACGCAAGCGGAATTATTCCTGATATTCTTGCAAAGCTCGGGGTTAATCTTACTTACCTGAAAGTTAAGATTACTGAACTGCTGGATAAAACGCCCAAAGTAAGCGGTGCAAGCGGAAGCAACCAATATGTTTCGCCGCAACTTAATCAAACTTTCGATATTGCGTTCAAAGTAGCAAACGAATTGAAAGACGAATACGTAAGCACCGAACATATTTTAATTGCTTTGTCCGAGCAAAAAAACGAGCTCGGCAGCTTCCTGAACCAACAGGGCGTTACAAAAGAGAATGTGTTGAAGGTGCTGCGAGATGTGCGTGGCAACCAACGAGTAACAGACCAGAACCCCGAAGACAAGTATCAAGCTTTGAAGCGCTACGGACGTTTGCTCAACGAAGAAGCGATGAAAGGCAAACTTGACCCCGTTATCGGTCGTGAGGACGAAATTAGGCGAGTTTTGCAGGTGCTTTCGCGTCGCACAAAGAACAACCCCGTGCTCATTGGCGACCCGGGCGTCGGCAAAACAGCAATTGTCGAGGGAATTGCTCAACGCATTGTAGCCGGCGATGTCCCAGAAAACTTAAAGACAAAGCAAATTGTCGCGCTTGATATGGGGGCACTGATTGCAGGGACAAGTTTTCGCGGGCAATTCGAGGAGCGTCTCAAAGCCGTAATTCGCGAGGTAACCGCCAGCGAAGGCGAAATAATTCTCTTTATCGATGAATTGCACACCTTGATTGGTGCAGGGGCAACTTCTGGCGGCAGTATGGATGCTGCGAATATTTTGAAGCCGGCACTTGCGCGCGGCGAACTTCATTGCATTGGTGCAACAACGCTTGATGAATACCAAAAGTATATCGAAAAGGACGCTGCTTTGGAGCGTCGTTTCCAGAAAGTGTTCGTCGATGAACCTGATGTCGAAGATACTATTTCGATATTGCGCGGACTGAAAGAGAAATACGAGGTGCATCACGGCGTTCGTATTACAGACGGGGCAATTGTCGCTGCTGCGGAACTATCGCACCGCTACATCACCGATAGATTTCTGCCCGACAAAGCAATTGACCTAATCGACGAAGCTGCAAGCAAGCTCCGTCTGGAAATCGATTCTATGCCCGAAGAACTGGACACCATCGACCGGAAAATCCGTCAGCTCGAAATTGAGCGTCAAGCACTTCTGCGTGAATTAAACGTATAGTTCTCTGTAGGGGCGTATCGCAATACGCCCCTACATTTTATAAAAATACCTTTTTCGTTGCATCAGAATACACAGACAGGAATGTCCGTGATACCGCTGATAAATGAAAACCTTCCGAAGGTTTGAAACCTTCGGAAGGTTCTAAACGTGGTAATTACAGGAAAAGCCCCGAAGGTTCTAAGCGAGGTAATTTTAATTACCATTACAAAACGCAAAGGGGCAACGATTTGCCCCTGCGTCATAAATCACTACCTGTTCAGCTTCTTCCCGGGGTTGCACTGCATAAACAATCGGTCGAGCGTAAGATTGACAGAATTATTATGGCGTTGCTGGTCGTCGGCAGGTGGCGGTGCGAAGCTTGTTTTGCCCTTGTATGATTTGAATATGCCCGTCGAATACCAAACAGTTTTGTCCATCTGAGCATAGCGAATACGAATTTGGTCTGCAACTATCTCGCGGCTGTCGCCCGAACCTTTAATAGTAATGTTTTTCTGCAAAACAAGCAAGCAATTGTTGTTGTTTGTGTCCAGCTCAGCAACGAAAAATCCTTCGAGTTGCGATAGTCCCGCAACCTTTTCCAGAAAATCCTTTGTAGGCAATTCGCAACCGAAAGAACGCATCTGCGGTGCCCTTTCGTATATGCTTTTGCAACCGAAAGCAAACAACAAGGCAAGTATAATGATAATTTTTTTCATATCGAACCTATTTATTTTTTTTCAAACTGCTAATAATTTCGAATAATTTAACGAAATCTTGCAGCGAAAGCTGTTCGGCTCGCATCGAAAAATATCTCAAATCGTTCTTGTTCAGTTCGTCTTCGAGAAGTTTCGGTGGAAGGTTGCAAGCTTTCAAATAGTTTTCGAGCGAGTTGCGAAGCATTTTGCGGCGTTGCGAAAAAGCAGCTCTCACAAGCGACATTATTTCTGCAAAATCGTTTAAATATTTGTGCTCCTGGTAGAAATCAAGCACAAGCACAGACGAAGTTACTTTCGGTGCAGGGAAAAACGAGCCCGCCGCAATATCAAAAGCAATCGAAGGAGTGCACACCAGGCGTGCCGCAACGGAGGTTATTCCATACTGTCGGCTTCCATACCCGCTGCAAACCCTCACAGCAACTTCTTTCTGCACCGTCAGAACTGCTTTCGAAATACAGGCGGCATTTTCGAACAGCAAGAAGAAAATTTCCGTCGAAATATTATAAGGTATATTGCCAATTACCAGTAATTTTTCTTTATATTGCTCAGAATGTCGCTTTATATCAAAATCTAAAATATCGCTATGGACAATGTTTAAATTTCTGTTGAATTTATTGCGAAGGTAATCGATTGCACGCTCGTCCAATTCAACAAGAGTAAGCAAAGGATTGCGTTCGGTCAGAAATTCGGTGAGCACACCCATTCCGGGACCAATTTCGAGAACAGGTTTGCCCGAAACGTCTCCGAGCAAATCCACTATTCGCATAGCAACGGTCTTGTTTTTCAGAAAGTTCTGACCTAACGATTTTCGAGGTGCAATATCTTTCATTTCTGGTTGAGAATTTTGCTTAAATCGTTGTAAGTCTCTTCAATTCCGATGGAAACAACTTTTGTATCGGAGATGGTGGAAATGAAGCTTGTGTCGCCCGACCATCGTGGAACGATGTGGAAATGCAGGTGGTCAGGCAATCCAGCGCCGGAGGTTCTGCCAAGATTGGCGCCTAAATTAAATCCGTGCGGCTCGTAAATCTTCTTCAAAGCAGCGACGCACTCTTGCATAAGAGCGAACATATCGCTTAATTCCTCTTGCGTTAGCTCGGTGAAATCGCCGATGTGGCGATATGGTGCAATCAAAGTGTGTCCGTTGTTGTATGGATATAAGTTTAGCACTGCGAAGCAATGGCGGCGGCGAGCCACAACGTAAGTTTCGTTGTCGGGCTTAACTGCGCTTGCCGCAACGCACAAAAAGCATTCTTCTTTGCTTTTCTCTTGCTCATCTTTGAAAGTGCCGATATATTTGCTTCGCCAGGGCGACCAAAGAGTTTCCATAGTTGAACCTTTTTCCTGCAAAAATATCTAAAATTTTGGAATAAAGAAAATAAACATTCAACCACAGGCAATATTTAAAGTCTTATATTAATTAATGGTAGCACAGACATTCTTGTCTGTGATTTTCAAGTCGTGAAATAGGTGTATTTGAATATGATTTCTCTAAATTGCCAGGCTTAGAACCTTCGGAATGTTTTTTAATTATTAGCGCGGACGTTCCTATTTTTTGCAATGGTTGCGGAAAGGAAAATAGAGAATGCTATTGCGGGATAGAGAAATCTGCCGTCTGAGTACGCAACAAACAGCGAATAAACATACAACGCAAGCACCAGCAAGCAGCCCGCAAGCGATACAAGAACAATTTTTCTATCTTGCTCGGCAAATTTATTTTGGACGAAATAATATATTCCAAGTGCGAACAGTGGAAGCGATGGATACGCCGAAAACAAGAACGAAAGATAGGTGCGCCGCCGCGCAAGATTTTTTTGTAAGGTCTCAATTTCAACATTCCAGCTATAAGAATATGGTATTCCATAATTTAGCAGTTTCATCATTTCAAGAAGTAAATAATATGCAGCGGCATATAGAACCAAAAGCAGTGCCGCTTGCCGCCAGTTTCGGGTTAAAACAAAATAGAGCAATCCACAGGCAAATACAATAATTATGCTCTCTTTCAGAAACACACCTATTGCCACAGCAAGGCAAAACCAGTTGAAGCGCCCCTCCAAAAGCAACGAAAGCGAAATCATCATCCAGCCTACAAGCGAAGCATCTATAAACCCAACGACACTATAATAGAACACCGGGAAGCTAAAAATATGCAACAACACAATATAAAATGCAACTTTGGGCGGAACAAATTGCCTGGAAATTGTGCGAAATGCAAACGCAAATCCCAGATATAACAGAATTGCGTTGATTAAATTTAGCGAAAAGCCACGTTCAAAAGGTAGCACCGATGCCAGTAGCGGCACAAGCAGCCTTTTGTTGAATGGTGCATCTGCATACCAGAAGGGCGCCTCCCCGCGAAAATAATCCACCAGAGCATAATACTGGTGATGGTCCCCGCCGATTATCCCGACCGCGTCTTTAATCAGCAAATCCTGGCGGTTGAACCGCAGAAAAAGCACCGCCGCAAGTGCAAGCAATATATACAAATAGTATTTTTTCATTTCACCGATAAATCAATATATAAATATTTATCGAAATCAAAAAATGAATGAGAAGATTGTTCGAAACTTCTTCTTATCTTTATGTAGTTCATTGCACAGACAGGAATGTCCTTGCTACCACATATTTATATAAACCTTCGGAAGGTTCCAAACCTTCCGAAGGTTCTAAGCTTTGAAATTCGAGAAATCCCAATTTAAATTATATTTATTTAAACATTGTTCATTGCACAGACAAAAATGTCTGTGCTACCATTTTGGTAAATAAAAAAGGCTGCCCTCTTTCGGGGCAGCCCTTTTCTTACATATCTGAATTGCGATTATTTCACAATTACGAGTTTCTCGCGTGCCTGGAACGGACCGCTTACCATATTGATGAAGTATACGCCCGAGCCAAGTTCGCTTGTGATGATTGTTGCTTTGTAGTCGCCTGCACGCATTTCGCCATCTTGAAGCACGCGAACAACTTCGCCTTGTGCGTTGATAAGCTCAATGCGAGTATATACGTTATCCAGACCAACGCTGAAATCAAGAGTTACTGAACCGCCCGAAACTGGATTTGGCTTAATCGGTATCATCTTGAACTGGTTCTTGCTTATCACAACGTTACGCAAGTCCTGAACGCAGTGCTGCAAGGAAATACGTCCGGGAACATTCACCGAGCTTACGCATTCGTCGCGGTCGTGGAATGTGATTTGTCCAAATGTAGGAGCAAACGAGCTGCTATCGGACAGCAGTATTAAGAAGTTCGGGTTGAACAATTTTCCGTCCTTATCAATTGGCAATCCACCTTTGCCGTGAACTATCAGAGTTGCCGATGTTTCGCTGTGGAGCACTTCGTTTGCAGTTAGGACCCAATTTCTCAATACTTCGCCCGGAGTAACAGAGCCATTGTATTTCATCCATTTTGGATTGTATTTTATTTCGACAGTAAATTCTGTAATTTGAACTTCGGGCCAAGTGCCAAGGTGTCCTGCATCGGGAGCCAGTTTGATAGAAACCGGGAATTCCTTGTATTTATCGGTAGTAGTCATACCAGCTGTCATCTGGTCAATGCGCGGCAGCGAAAGCTCGACATTGTTAAGAACGCTCATAGCCTGAAGTTCCGCTTCGTAAGTGCCGACTGAAGTTTCAACATAGAATTTAGCTTTAATCTTGTTGCCATTGTCGTGAATTTGTCCAGTGCGAGCAGATGGTTTGAAACGAACGTTGTAAACTCTGTTGCTTTGTGGGTCAACCTGGTCGCCAGGAGTAAATCCTACGACTTCGAAAATATCAGCGTACGCATCTTCAACGTAAATATTGTTTATTTCGAAGCTGCGAGTAGTACCGGTATTACGAACTTCGAAGCTCAGCATTGGTTCGTCGCAGCGAGTTCTACGCTGGAAATCAATGCTTGTGACTTCCAATCCCTGGTCGAATGCGTGACCGATAACGTTAATTGTAGTTATCTGCAAGCTATCATAAGCCGGGAATGCATCGTTAACAATATCAAGGGCAATTTCGCGGCGCAATGTACGAGTTGGAGTAAAGGTTACAGGTATTTCGAGTTCTTCGCCACGAGCCAATACAAAGTCGGTCGGTAGCGGCTGCAAGAATGTGAAATCATTTCCTGCATCTGGAGTAAGCGGACGAATGCGAATTTCTTTAATAAAGAGGTCGGCAGTATTGCTTAAAGAGCGAATTTTTATGCTACCCGTAACGGGGTGAAGTTCGCCAACTTCAACTTCTGGGGTAAATTCATAGCCAATTGCCTCAATTTGTGGCAAGTATGCCGAACCTTCCAGAATTCCATAAATACTACCACGTGGGACGTTATCGCTTGCAGCAAATATTGGATAAATTCTCACATTAGTAGCAACATTATCGGTAATTGGCTTAAATCTCAGATTAACGCGAACACGTTTAGTTTTGTTCGGGTCAGTTTCTGTTTCGGGCCATATTTCAATTTGAGTTTGTCCCGCAGCAATAAAGTTAGGTTCATAGCCAACTACTTCGTAGCTACCGTCGTTGTCGTCATTATCGATTTCGGCACGAATGAATTTAAGCGGTGAAGTTCCCGTATTATAGACTTCCACATATCCCTGGTAAGCATCAATCATATTAACGTTCGCATCTATCACACGGAGTGCGCCCCAATCGAAGCTGGTGATTTGCGGACCTGGTTTAATACCGATACCGCGAATATCCGACCAGTATTTTCCGCTGGCAGCATTCGAATTGAAATCTATTCTTGCAACGTAGTCGCCATTGTCAGTCGGAGTAAAGCATACAGTTCTGAATAGAACGCTTTGCCCTGGTGTAATTGTAACAGGAAATTCAGGTTCAAGTGGGTCTTCTCTTGTAAATGCAAGATTACCCGGGTTCCAGTTGAAACCATCTATTACTAAATCCATACTACCTGTGTTGCGGATGACTATACCAGTTGTATGGCACTTCTTATCGCCAACTACAACAGGACCAAAGTTATAGTCAGTTACATCAATCTTAGGAATAACGCCGCGTCCAGTTAGCGGGAAGGAGAAGCTTAAGCACTCTGTTTCAATTAGCACTGAATCTATATCTAAATTGAATTGGTTCGGCGATTCATTAACCGGAGAATAACGAACATTTATTGGCAACTCGGATTTCTTTGGAATAATAGTTGGGATTTCTGGCAGGTCAACCAATTGATAATACTGCCCTCGCCAAAGTTTAATTGATTTTATTGCTACGTCGTTTCCGCCTTTGTTTTGGATAATGTATGTCAAATCAGAAGAGGTGCCGACCTGAACAGCTCCGAATTGCAAAATATTCGGGTTGCTTGCGATATTGTCAGCAAAGTATTCAATCTTGGTAATAGATTCATTGCCTGCGCGGTCGCTAATCGAAAGATATGCAACAGCATCTTTCGTCAGGTCCTCAACTTCCAGCAAGAACGAAAAGTCGGTCTTCGGTGGGAACGGAGTAAATGGAGTTGGGAATATTGGGTCCTTGAAATTGACAGAATTTTCAAGCAGAGTTGGCTGGTCGGAAACGCCTAAATCTTGTTGGAGTGGGTCGTCGCCTTCTTTACCATTGCGAAGTTCTGTAAATCTCACATCATATCTTCCACAAGAACCTTCTACATACACTTGTGGTGGAAGAGTATCTACTACGTCTGTAACTTTAAATTGCATTGCTGCGGGCCACCCATAGGAGTCCACACTTGTAAATCCATAAACATATCCACCAAATGGTGTTTCGCCTGTAACGTAATGTGCGCCGGTCCCAACTCTTACTCTTGCATAAAATAAGTTGGTTTCAGGAATTTGATTCATCTTAAATTGTGGCACGGTTTTATAAATTGGCTTTCCATCAAGCTTGATAGATTCAATTAATTGAGTGTGTCTAAATGGGTCTAATGTATCCCCGATAGCAATAATATTGAACCAGTTATCGTTAAATT
>Ga0208826_1000378_pt1 | contig 48037 bp, 39 predicted proteins | sample AD_UKC115_MetaG_FD_184451 | JGI IMG/M metagenome (GOLD analysis project Ga0208826, IMG submission 184451) | Active sludge microbial communities of municipal wastewater-treating anaerobic digesters from Hong Kong - AD_UKC115_MetaG (SPAdes)... | ecosystem: Engineered > Bioreactor > Anaerobic >... | reverse complement strand
TTTTTTATTATATAATTTATATTTGTCTTCGATTATTCCAGTTTTAATTCTGCTTAAAATCATTTCATAATAAAATTCATCAATCTCGGCTGAAATAAAATTTCTTTTAATTCTTTTACAAACATCAATTTCCGAACCACTGCCCCCAAAAAGAATTAATACTGTATCATTAGGCATCGTACATGATTTTATTAAAAATTCTGATAATTTCTGAGGTATCTGGCAAGGATGAACAGTTTTTTCTTTGCTAACATTATTTACAGTATTAAAATAAAACCAATCATATTGCATTCTGCCTTTAGACCCATTTTCAATTGCCTTTGCTATTCTTTTATCTTTAGGATACTGATATGGCACAGCTATATTATCTTTATAAAAATTATTATTTTTTGTTTTTCTACAATGTAAAATACTTCTATGTGCAGTTGTTAATTTTTTAGGACTATGACCAATACAACTACTATATACCCATGAATAATCAAGAACTTCATAGCACGCTTGATCTAAATATTTAACTCTTAAATACGCATTTTGTTTTGGATAATTTATCAAAAACATATTACCAGTGTCTTTAAGAACTCTTAATGATTCCTTTGCCAATTCAATGTACCAATCAATATATTCATCAAAAGATTTTGTATATGATTTACCTCGATATTTTATTCCCACATTATAATCAGGATCACCATAAACTAAATCAACTGATTTATCTGGCAATTCTTTCAATAAAGACATTATGTCTTTTAAAAAAATTTTATTCATATAATTATTTATTTCTATCATATTTTTATTTTTTAAAAAATAACATATTTAATTTCTTCTAAATTTATAATATTGATATATCCTTTGTCAATTAACTTTTCTTTTATATTTTTAAAATCGTTATCATTATTATTTAATTTAACATTTTTAAATATTTTATTAATATCATTTATAATTTCATTTTCATTTTCTGTTACTATATTTGTATATTGTTTATATAATAACAAAAGTCCTAAATGCGTTACATATGTTAATTTATTATCCTTAATTGCAACAACCCCATAGTTTTCAATATTTCCATTTTTTAATTCCATTAATCCGGCATGATTAAAACGTAAAAATTCAATTCCCATTATTTTATCATTTTTCATATTTATTTGCCAATTAAAATTCTTTTGAATTAAATTTTTGATTTCATAATTTCAATAATATTATTTTTTAAAAATATTTAAAATTCTGTCATCTGGATAGATGTCAAATTTATCTTTTCTATAGCTACAATGAGCATATATTCCTGTATCTCCGTTTAATGCTTTTTCATTTATATCAAAGATGTCTGGATTTATTTCTTTTTTTATATTATATTTATCACATAAATAATTCAAAAGTTCATTTAAACTATTTATTTGTTCATCAGAATATTTATGAAAATAATTAAATCCTCTCCATTTATTTTTTAGTTCATATACTTCATTATTATCAACTTTCTTTTTTAAATAATTATAATATGCATTATTTGATTTTGTTAATTGACCCCATGCGCATAATTCAATTTGTATTGCCTGCTTTTCAATAACTAATCGATTTATAGTTTTTAATCCAAGAGCAAATGACCAATAATCTTCATAAAAACATCTGAATATATTTCCGTCATAATCTATAATAAATGCGGTTCCTATTTTACCTTTTTGAGAATTCCACCAATCTATTGAACTTTGAGCATTTTTATTGCCAGCTGTATGATGTAATACTATTTGTTTTTTTGGATATATAACCTTGTTATATTTATCATCTTTTAAAAAATTATCAATTATTTTCATATTTTTTTATATTATATATAAAATATTATTTTTTAAAAAATATTATTATTTTATTTCATCTAAACTCGACTTGTGGTTGCTCCTTGAATTACATTGAGCTACAAACTTCACAGGCCTGTGCGTTCCCGAGGGAATGTCTTATTTGAGCCTCCGCTTGCGTACTGGGTACCACCATCCCAGATATTCTTAAACCCTCATTTAGAATGTTTATACTTGCATTGATATCTCTATCGTGTGTTGTTCCACAATGTTCGCATGTCCATTCTCTATCTGAGAGTTTTAGGTTTTCGTTCTTTTCACCGCAGATATGACATGTTTTTGATGATGGATAAAATCTATCTATCCGAACCACTTTTTTACCATACCAATCAGATTTGTATTGAAGCATTCTGACGAAATTTCCCCAGCTAGCATCTTCTATTTGTTTTGCTAGTTTATGGTTTTTAACCATACCCTTTACATTTAGGTCTTCTATACATATTGTATCATAGTCCCGTACTATCTGGTAGGAAATCTTGTGTAGTGTATCATTTCTGCAGTTAGATATTTTCTCGTGTATTTTGGCAATTTTAATTACTTGTTTTTTATAACGTTTACTACCTTTTGTTTTATGAGATAAATACCTTTGTTGGTGTTTTAAATCTTTTTCATATTTATTTATATATTTATTATTTTCAAATTTTTGTCCATCTGATGTTATAACTAAATCTTTTATACCTAAATCTAATCCAACAGATTTACCTGTTTTAGGTAGTTCTTTTCTTTCTTGAACTGTTAAAATAGAAACATAATATTTTCCTGTTTTGCTTTTTGTTATGGTCATATGCTTAATTGTGCCCTTAACTTTTCTATCTATTTTTACCTTTATACCCTCACGGAATTTAGGTATAAATATTTTTCCATTTTCAATTTTAAAACGTTGTGGAACCTCAAATGTATTTTTATCCTTACGACGTTTAAATGTTGGTTTATTTGATAATTTTTTATAGTACCTAGAAAATCCAACATTTAAATCTCTTAATGAACATAACAATGATTGAGCATTAACCTCATTTAGCCATTGATATTCTTCCTGTTTTTTTAGTTCAACTAATTTTTTTTCTTGTTGGTAGAAATTATCTGTTTTTTTCCTTATTTTCATGTTGAATATTATGCTCATATAAAAAATGATTATATACCCATCTGGTACAGCCAAAATGTTTTAATAATAGTTCTTCCTGTTTTTTTGTAGGATATAAACGAAACCTATATGTTTTATGAATTTGTTCCATAATATTATATATATAAAAAAAATAATTTTTTTAATATAATATAAAAATAAAAATAGTTTGCGATAAAAAAACGAAAATCTAAACTCTCTGATAGAAAATAGACATTTGTAATTCAATGTAATTCAACGAGCAATCTCAAAATATGTCTATGTTAAAATTATTATTATTTATTGTAAATATAGGATCTATGCAAATAATTTCTATGATAGGATGACCATCATAATGTTTAAAAACATCTGAATTTATATAAGCAATTTCTAATGAATATGGATTTCCAGAATTTATAGTATCATTAAAGTCCGTATATATATAAAGATCTTGTTGTGTATCTGTATATAAATCTAATGGAAAATTATAATCAAATGATATTTTAAAAGATTGCCCAGATTTCCATTTGTATAAATTATCTTTTATAAATATTTTTATATCATTTTGAATATTAAAATTATTTTCATTTTTTATTTTAATATAATTATTAAATTCATTTAGTTCTATTTCTAATGTTAAATATCCATTTGTTAATGTAAAATCACTAGATATATCAAAAACAGATTTTGTTGATAAATTATATGATGGCATTGTATTTTTAATATAAAGTTTATTATTAATACTATTATCAATAGATATGCCTGATGATGGTTGTATTATATCTAAATTATATGCAACGTTTACGCTTGTTTTATTATTATATATATTTAATATCTCCTGATAATTTTTTTCTATCAATGATGTTAAATCTCCTACGTTTTCAAATATTATTTTTGATGTTGACAGTTGGTTTTCTATTATAGATAATCTATTTTTTATTTCATTTTTATCATAATCATTTAATAAAAGTCCTTTTATATTTTCTATTTCTTCATTTAGTTTATTTACAGTATATGTTTGATTTAATAAAATATCAGAAGATTTTTGCAATTTACTCAATGCATCTGTAAACATATGCATTGAAAATGTTGAATACTCATTTACAACAGATACAACAGAAGCATTATCATTTGATACGTCAAATTTGATATTAATCTTAAACCCATATGAATTACCATTTAATCCTAGTACAGTATCTGGCTTATATTTTTTATATCTTTTTATATAACTACCATCTGTTGATGTAGTAACCTTGTCAAGAAATAAAACACCAAAAAGATTATTTTTTTTCTCACCAGTAGATATATCTTCAACAGTATAATATATTAGTATTGTATTAAAATCAAATGATGTAGATGTATTTAGACTATTAAAATCTGATAATGATTTTATAGAATTATTAGATGTTATTGGCTTATAATCATTTATATCAAAATCAATGGTTATTCCATCTAATTGAGTTCTTATATATTGAAGAGTTATTGGCAAATGACTATCATCTCTTACTCCTCTTATTAATAAAGAATCATTATCGCAACTATCAAAATTTGAATTAGGATTATTTAAATCATAAGGTTGCTGTATAAAATATGTATTAGAATCGGGCTGTGAAAACCACCATCCTGTATAATAATTTGATAATAATTTATTATATTTAAATAATTGATATCCCTCTGATGGTGGATTTATATCATCTATTGATATATTCGCATTCGGTATACCATCTCCATAGGAATTTAAATCAGAATCAAAAAAAGCCTGCAGTGAAAGAGAATATGGATGAGTATCGTTATGACTTCTATTATATATTATCTCATCATTATTTGGATTAGATTGATGATTTGTAATAGATAATCCTGGAAAATAATTTTCATCGCTAATAGATCTAAAACATATTAATGGAGTATTTCCGTGTTCGTTTGGAATATTAATATAAATTTCTGTGAACGAATCATTTGTAAGTTTTACAGAATTTACCATATCTATATCTCCAATATATTTAACAACTCTTGAATACAACGAGCTTTCATCTTCTTCAACAAAAATAGGATATGACCCTGAATTTTTTTCTTGACTTGTAGCTTCTCTAAATCTGATAGCTCCTATTTCTTTTAGCCATTTAAAAAATACACGTTCTGATACTGTCAATAGTTTATCGGATTGATATTCTGGTCTGCTGGTTATCATTGTCTCTAAATTAAATACATAATTTTGCAATGATTCCGCTAACATATTATTATATGTTTTTGATGAACTTACCTTACCAAATGCTCCTGGAATAACATCTAATTGTATATAATTTTCCTTTAAAAGCGCATAATCACTTTCTGGTCTTTTGATATCTGGCAAATTCAAGCATGCAAATTTAGAAAAATAAAATTTTTTATTTATTGTATTAAATGTAAATTCTAAATCTTCTGCTGCTGAAGAAAATGTATAAAACGTTCCTCCTTGATTTTGAATTGGACGTATAAATGGAGTAGCACTCATATTTTATTTTTTATATTATTTTTATTGATGATTCTGTTAATCCCTTCAATAATGAAATCGATGTATAATTTAATAAAATCCAATGCGTAGATAATCCTATTAATTTAATTGTATCGCCAGATTCTGACATTTTTATAAATTTTGTTCCTAATGTATCTATTAAATTTCCTTTAATTATAATATCTCCAGCAAAATCATTACCTTTTATATATGATATATATAATTCTTGCCCATTTGTAGAAGCTAATGGTAGTATTATATCTATATCTGATGTATTATCATTATTATATAAAACAATTCCCTGCATTCCAGAAACAGATTGTATTGCATATGGCGATGTTTCGGATGTTATATCTATAGGAGACACAAACGATTTACTCAATCCAACTAAATTTATAGATCCCCCAGTATTTCCTGTGGTGCCAATATATAAATTACCATATGCATATGAATTTCCATTTATAGAAATATTACCATTTTCTATTTTTATATCTCCATTTTGAATAATAAAATTACTATTTGAATTACCATTTAATGTTATATGATTATCTATGCCGGGTGTTCCAATAGTCAAATTACCTAAAATTTGTGCGCTATTACCAACATTTAAAACACTTTTTGTTACACTAGAACTTTCATCATTAACAGTTAATGATTTTATTCCATTCAAAATTGATGTAGATGGATCTAAATATGAATATAGATTATCTATCCCATTTTTTAATGCTGAAAAATTTGAATTTATTAGCAATCTTGATGCTGCTAAATTTGTTTTGCTTTCAATAATTGAAATATTTATTGCCATATCTTTTTTTATATATATATATATAAAAAAAAATCTAATGGCACAAATAAATTTAAAAAAAATTTCATTAGAAGATGATATATCAAAATTAATAGATATAGTAAATTATAATTTTGAACAAATAATTTTAAATGGTGGAGGGCCATCAGGAGAACAAGGAATTATAGGACCACCGGGTTTGCCAGGTATTATGGGACCACAAGGCGAATTAGGACCACAAGGAATTGATGGAACATATATATTTACGTCAAATGTTCCATACTCAGATTACCATTTTGGAGAAAATGGAGAATCTATTCCAAGAAATAATGATTTATATTTTGAAATTAAAGAATCAGAAATATCTATTAGTAAATATAAAAATGGTTCGTGGGAATTTGTCAAAACAGTATCTTCTCCTATATTTAGTAAGATTTTAAAAGATAGACGATCAATATTAGATCCATCAGATACTAAATATAAATATTTATCTAATGATATCACAAAAGCACAAAATGTTTTTATCAGTGATGCTAATTTTTATGCTAACAATAATCTAATAAATACAAATGAAAATAAATTTGAGGATGTGTTTACATATTTAAATAAATCACCAAACGTTTTTGCTGTTGCATCAGATAAAAATCAAATTAGAATTTTTAATAGTTCTAATAATTTTTTATCCGAAGATATTTTTGAAGTATATACAGAAAAAGGCGGAATCATTCATTCATATGAATTTGATGGTACAGATCAATGGTATAAAATAACAAATGGAGATACAATAGGAAATAAAAACTTGTTAATATCATTAAATTCTAATAATACTAATAATTTATTGATAGGAAATACAAATAATCAATTATTAATTGGCGGTAATGAAAATGAAATATCAATTTTAAAATCTAGGGTAACAATAAATAAATCATTAGTAATTGGAGATTCTGACTTTTATCAAAATATTTCAAATATAAATAATGGAATAATCTCGCAAGGAAATTTATCAATAGGAGACTCATATAATAATACAATATACAAGGGAGCTTTTGTGGATAATTATGGTAGAGGTTCTCGAGTTCTTATTGATACAAAATCATCTGTACTAACATCATCTCAAAGTATTTTATCATTAGGTGTTAATGCTGGAACAACATCTTCTAATTTACAAAATAATAATTCATATAGATTTAACTTTATATTAAATGGATGTATTAACAGCATAACAAAAAATAATTTACTAATAACGGAAGAAATATATAAAAATGGTAATAATTATTATATTGATTATATAACATTAAAACATGATAATACATTAACAGAAGGTTCTATTGGTATAAGATGTACAAATCCAAAAGGATTATTAGAAATTGGAAATAGTAATATCAAAAAAATATCAATAGGAACTATTAATAGTGGATCAACTCAGCAATATATGTTTAGTTATATTGGATTTAATGCAATGAAAATTGTAGGAGAGAATGACGAATGGTATCGATATGAAAATAATAATATAGAAAATGGTGCTACCGGTAATTCTGCTAAAATATTATGGAATAGCATACAAAATGATATAAATTTTTCAATAATTCCATCAGAAGAAACAAATTATAGTAATCAATATAATAATGATGATGTATATAACAATACAACATTAACATTAACAAAAAACAATGTTGATGGAACAATGTATCCATTATTAATAATGTCTAATGATAATTCTCATAATTTTTTGGGTATTACTGGCATAGATAAAATATCTGGTATAATTATAGGAAATTCTCCTAATGATAATATCAATGATATAGATTATGAAAATGGACGTCTTTTAACAGCAATGTTTGGAAATGCTATAGCAACAAATACATATAATGGATATGGTTCTCCTGTTATATATGCAACAAATGGATTAAATAATAACGATATTATAAAGCCACATTATACAATGTATAATATGGATTCTTCTGGATTATATTTTTCAGAAGGTATATCATCAAATTTATTCGGGCAGTCAAATATATATAAAGGATTAGGATTGTCTATATACAAAAAATCTGCAATACATATAGTAAAGGATGACAATGATAAAATACGAATAGGAGTAAATGATATAAATCCACTTGAAAATATCTCTATAAATAAAATACTGGTATATCACGAAGATGATGAAAATAATAGTTCATTTATAGGATATAATGTATATAAAAATAATTCAGATGATTTATTATATCCAATTAATACTGGGTCATTAACAGGTGATGATGGTAAGGGTTCAATATTATTAAAATTTGGATTGTATGATAAAAAAATAAATCAAACAGATGCTAATGGAGGAATATATTTAGATGGCGGTGAATTATCTATATCAACGTCATATTCTGCAAATTCTCCAAATGAACAAATAATAAATGAAAATTCTAATACATCTAGTATAATAAGAATTATCACAAATGGCAGACCTCATAACGATCCTATGAGAATATACCAATACCATAATAACAATTTTGTACCTAAAATTCTAATAGGATTTAAAGATAATAAATTATATGAAAAATCAGATACAGGACTTAATATATTAAGAAGAGGCACATTATCATTGTTATCACAATACATAACATGTACAAAAGATTCTACAAATGAAACATTTGTTATAGATGATTATGCAATTGCTCTATATGACCATTCTGCAAATCCAGTACTAGGAATATCTCCACATACAATATCAACATCACCATCAATAACAAAAAGCATATCCTTACGACTATTATCAAATAAAAAATGTAATATAGGAGATATATCAGGAATAACTGGAAATGATTTTACATTTTTTAAATACCAAAACTCATATAATAATACTACAAACAAATGGAATGGAAATGGGTCTGTAGATATATATAGTCAAACTAATATAGATTCATTAGCTGTTGGATCAAATACATTACATAGTTTCAAGCAAATTGTTCCATTAAATTTAAAAATTGTTCGCGTTGGATCGGGACTAATGCTAGATTCTAATTCAATAGGATATGAATATTTAAGAGATCCTTATTTTCATATAAATTCTCACGGAACAAATGTAAAAGAAATAGAATTTTATTTAAATGATTTTAACGATGCTTTCAATCAGGACAAAACATTTGCTATTGCTACATTAACAAATTTTCAAACAATAATAGGAGATGACACAATCATAATGCTAACTAATACAAAATTTGAGATATATGCGAATAATAATACAAATAAAATTACTATTAAATTATATGCTATAAATAAAAATACATTGGATTTGTCAAAAATTCAATCAATGTCTATATCAATATTATTGATAGAAAATGAAAACAAAAATATTGATAATATACTAAATAATACGATTAATAATATAAATAACTCTACTCAGTGAACTACCCACCCACGCCAAAGGCGATGGGTTGGGCTTCTGACTTCACAGACTCATTCTTCTTTACAGAAGCCTTATTTGAGTCTCCATCAGTGTAATCGACCGCCCCAGCCGATATTATTTTTAAACCTTCTTTTAGGATATTCTTGCTTGCATTCAAATCACGGTCATGTATTGCACCGCAGGAATTACAAGTCCATTCCCTATCTGAAAGTTTTAATTCTTGATTTATCCAACCACATTCTGAACAAGTCTTAGAGCTTGGATAGAAACGATTAACTTTCACAAGTGTTTTTCCATACCAATCACATTTATATTGAAGGAGTGTAACAAATTTACCCCAACTTGCATCAGCAATGTGTTTGGACAGTTTGTGGTTTTTAATCATACCTTTCACATTCAAGTCTTCGACGCTTATCAAATCATAAGATTTAACAATTTCTTTACTAACTTTGTGTAAGGTATCTAATCTACAATTCGCAATTTTCTCGTGAATTCTGGCAACTTTGAGTTTTTGTTTTTCAAACCCATTGCTACCTTTTTGTTTACGAGAAAGATGCTGTTGTGCTTTCTTTAATTGTTTTGCATATTTCGCTATATATCTATTGTTTTTAAATTTCTTATTATCAGAAGTTATTACAAAATCTTTTAGACCCAAATCAATTCCTACCTGTTTACCAGTTTTAGGGAGTTCATCAATAATCTGTTCTGTAAAAATAGAAACATAATATTTACCTGTTGGTGTTTTGGTAATACTCATTTTACCAATTTTACCCTTAACTTCTCTATGTAATTTTACTTTGATACCATCTTTAAACTTAGGTATAATTATTTTCCCGTCCTCAAGTTTACCAAATTGTGGTATTGTAAAAGTATTTTTACGTTTCTTTGATTTAAACTTTGGAAATTGAGCATTACCTCTAAAAAAGTTCAGAAACGCAGTATCCAATGAACGTAAAGCAAATTGCAAGGATTGACTGTTAACTTCTTTTAACCACTTTGTATCCTCTTCGTTTTTGAGTTTTGTTAGAACGGCAGATTGTTTGTAATAGTTGTCAGATTTCTTGTTAGCTTGATACTGTTTTTTACGTTCATTCAGAAAATGATTATAGACATAGCGAACACAACCAAAGTGCTTATTTAGTAATACTTCTTGTTCTTTTGTAGGGAAAAGACGAAATCTATATGTCTTGTTAATTATTTTCATACTTATTATACATCAAATTTTATGCCAAAATATTGTTTTTTGTAAATTTGTCATAATATACTGTCCAACACATTGCAAAAGTTTCCGTCTTCGGGTAAAAAACTTTCACAATATGTCTCACTACATCAGTACAAATCGTTCAAAACATTACTTAAAATGTCATCTCATTTTAGTTACTAAGTATCGTAGAAATATCTTAGTAGGTCAGTTAAATGATGATTTAAAATCTATCTTCACCTCTATTGCAAACAATTCAGATTTTGAAATAGAAGTGTTTGAATCAGATATTAATCACATTCATTTTCTCATTCGTTACATACCTCGTTTGTCTATTTCTCAAATTGTCCGTAGGTTAAAACAAGAATCTACTCGTCAGTTATGGTTATTACATCATTCTACACTTCGTCAATACTATTGGTATCAGCATATCCTATGGAGTGATGGTTATTTCGTTTGCTCAATAGGTGAAGCATCGCCAGAAACAATTCGTCAATACATCCTCAATCAGGGTTAGTCGCTTACATCACACCCACACTTCGTGATGAGTGTGTTTTACGCTCGTCCGTATAAATTAAGTTAAAGAAAAGAAAATAATTAATAAATCTAATTTTAATATGTAGCAATATGAAAAATAAGATCTCACCTAAAATTTCATCAAAAAATTCATCTAAAATTTCATCAAAAATATTATTTTACTATTATTCCAAATAATAATAAAAATTCTACAATTGATACACCAATTGCTCTATTTCGTTGTTTTTTGATTTTTTTGATTTTTATATTATAATTTTTTTCTGTTGCATTATATATTGTATCTTGCATATTTATAATACTATCTTGCAAATTTATTATAATATCATTTAAATTATTTTCTATATTGCAATTTACTAGTAATTCACTATCCCGTTGTCCCTTTACTATTCTTTCTGTTATCTTAATCATACTTATACTATCAAAGCATATAAAAGTATCTGATTGTAATATATTTGTATTTAATATTGTATCATAGAAGTTTATATAATCATTGTATTTATATACATAAACGCTTTCTATTCGTTCTTTATATTTTATCTTTATTATTGTATCAATTTTCTTTTTATCCTTTAAAACCTCGTTTAAACTATCTATATTTTGTTCATATTTAATAATATCATTTTTATATGCGTTAATATCTGTATTATTATTTTTAATTATTTGCTTTTGATAATAATTATTATCTATACTAAAAATTAATAGTACTAATAAAATTATTGATATTGCAAATAAAAGTATTTCATTTTTTGTAAAGTCTTTAAATGATTTCATATCATAATATTTTTTTTATATATATAATAAAAACTTATTTTTTTTATAAATTAAAAATAAAAAGAAAATGGACAATTCATATACGCATATAAATGAATATTTATTACTTGAATATATTTATGGAGATTCAAGTACGACATATAATTCTAATGATATAAAAATATCACGAATTCTAAATAAATATCAAAATCAAAATTTACAATTTATTAATAATTTTAATAATATAACAAAAAATACAATAAACGAAAATTGCGTAAAAATAGATAAATCATACTGGGCATATTTAAATAATAACGTTCCAACGCCATATTTAAATAAAGATAATAATATAATATATACAAATTTGTCATCTGTATTATCAAATTTAAATATACAATATGATATTATAAGATTACATATAGTGAGCGGATATAGATTGGAACAATTAGATGGGCTTATAATAAATGTTTATATAAAATGTGATACAAATAATGATGATATACTAACATTAGCAAATCGTGTTTATATAAAGACAAAAATGGAAGAAATTATAAACACAAAGCCAATGATGATTGGAGAAAAAATCTTTGATAGATATATTGAACTATATGTCCCATCAGCATCATATATAATAAATGAATATAAAACAAATCCCGAAAATCCAAATTCAATAGGATATCAATTTTCAATAGGTAATAAAAAAATAGATATAAATAGTTTAATTTATATCGATATATTAGAAATAAAAAATATTGAAACCGTTGATAGTAATATATTCTTTAAAACAGAAACAAAATATGAAACCTCTGTAAAAAAAGAAAGTCTGTATTCAAATATATATGCTGTTGTAGAAGAATCAACAGATGGAGATTATTTTTTGTACTATGGAAAATGTGATGATAAATATATAGATGAATTTATAATGAATTTAAATTCTGCTGGCGGTGATAATATTATAATAAATGATATAGATATCTATGAGCAACAAAGCACAAATTTTATAAGAACATTTTCATTCACGCAAATTCAATCATCTGGATTTGATAAACCATTAGAATTTAGGCCATTATTAAAATATGCTGATTCAGATGTTTCATTTTCTATTGATTATACATTACGAATATTAAATCAAAATAATGGATTCCAAATAGTAAAAAAAGCTTCTACAACATCTTATAATGTAAAAAAATATGGGAAACAACAAGAACGTATAAATATTATAGAACAAAAATATCCTATAAAAATATATAACAAAATACTAAAAGAAAAACACAAGGCATTAAATTCTGTAATAACAAGTCCTATATACTTATCAAATATGCAAACTGATATGCAAAACAATATACAATCCGAAATAAAAGAAGTCGTTAAAAATGTATATGTACCTATTTATTATAATAAAACAAATATAATTGCACAGCTTGGAAGTATCGTTGAAGGATTTGATAATTATAAAAATTATTATTTTGGACAGGGAGAAGCAATGATATATATAAGCTCATTTGATACTTATCAAGAATTTTATATCAGCACATTTAATACTGAATCTGGAACATTTACAAAATTAGATATCGATTTAAACAATACATTTTTATCATTTGAAAATAAAAATAATGAAAATATATTAATACCGCCCGTGATAGATAATTCATCTTCTATGAACTCAAAAGGATACGTAAAATTTAAAATAAATGGGGAATACAAGTCCGAAATATTATATGATAAAGACCCAAAACCATTTTATATAATTTCAAAAAACGATACAAATACAACAGTTATATACAATGGATATGTATGGGATCTGAAGTATATCTCATCAGAGCCAGAAAGAATAAATAATATAAAAAATTCATTCTTTGAAATACAAAATTCATCTAATAATATAATAAATACAACAACAAATATTTCAGCAGATGAACTTCCTGTAAATAATATAAATGCCGCAAATGAATCAATAAATAATATTATAGATGCATCTATTTCTAATAATAAAATAAATAAGGTAAATAAAAAACCCAAAAAACCAAAAAAAACACCAAATAATAAAATTTATATACCAGGAGTTTCTAATGATAATTCATTAACATCTGTGAATGAAACATTTAAACCAATAGAAAAAAATAACAAAATATGATATTAAATTCTAAATCAAATCAATTTGTTTTTAATCTTCCTAATGATTTTATATTTGATGAAATCTCAAAAAAATATGATCCATATATAAAAAAATTATATACACCATTTAATAATACCATTGATTATCTAAATCATACAATACAAAGTGTATCATTACCAAACTTAAATATAGATGTTGTAGAACAAAATGTTGGGCCAATACGATATACAGGAAATATAAATGATTCTGATAACACAAAATTAACAAAAAATGAAATGAGATATCGTGATTCTGATGATCTACGAAATGTTGTTAAAGATTTGAGCATAACATTCAAACTAACAGATAGCTATTTAAACTATTGGATTTTATTTGAAAATTTAATGATGTTTAACGATGTTTCAAATACCAAAGATTATTTTTCAGATTTTATCATAAACTTTTTAAATAGAGAAGGATATATAGTACTAAATGTTGAATTTAAAATGCCAGTACTTTTAAGCATATCCGATGTAGAACTCAGCTATTCACAGGTAGCAATAGAATTTAAAACATTCACAATGGGATTTGTATATAACAATATAAATATCAATTTATTTGATGAAGATAAAATAAATAAAAAAATATAATTAAAATGTCAAAATTAAGAGAACAATACAATAGAAGAATAGAAAAAATAATACAAGAGGATAGACCTACAATACCTCCAATAGGTACAAATCATGTTGATAATGAATGGCTTGATACAGATATATATCAATCGGAATTATCAATAAACCTATCTAACGGATCATTATTTACATCCGATGGAATGTCAATAATAGAATTAAATAAATTAGATCAAATTATAGAAGGATTAATACTATCAAAAAAGTCATATCTGGAAAATACAATTACAGTATCAGATGGAACAATACTTATAAATGGCAAAAAATATGCACACAAATCAATAGAGAATGATATAATATTAGAAACCTTTCAAAGTCAATACTATAAAATAATATTTATATATGCATCTGCATCTAATATCATTGCTGATGGATACCCAGAAAATAGTGGAATAAATAAAATAGAATTTAAAACAAAAGAAGTATTAGGAACATTATCCGAGCCCAATGGAATATACTCATATGTAATAAATAATAATATAGAAAATCCAGAAAATTCAATATTGATAGGATGCGTTTTAATGCCACCAAATGATTCTCCAAATTATTTATATCCTATAAGCATATCAGATGTAAATTCTATATATCCTAAATTTAGCATATCGCCATCAGAATTTTTTAAATCATTCTATTTTAAGGTGATGCATTATAAATATTCATCATTATATCTTCCAAATACATTTATCATTGATGATGCTACAAATACAATATATCTATCAAAAAAAACATTCTATTCCAATCAAGTATCTATATTAAAAGATATAGAATTAGAGAATATTGTTCCATTACACACAGGAGAGGACTTAGAACATGAAGTTAAAAATGGAACAAACATTGGAAACGGAACCGGAGTTTTTAAAGAAAAAGTAGATCAAATATTACAATTTAGATCATTAATATCTGATGATTTAAACATTTTATTAAATGATAATGAAACCGAAATAATTTTAAATGCAAATACTAATAACATACTAAAAGGATTAACAAATATTGGAAATGGAATAGGAATATACACAGATAGAAATGATGGTATAGCTTCATTATTATCATTAACTGGCGGAACTAATATAAATATAGAATTAGCAGATAATACAATAAAAATATATGCTGAAAATATAGGACATGAATATAATTGTACAAATATAGGTAATGGATTGCAAATATATAAAGGTATTTTAGATACAGCATTCCAATTTAAAACATTAAATCTAACAAATGGATTAACAGGTATCAGTACATATAATACAATAGAAATATCAGGGGAAAATTTTATAACAGATGGCGAAAATATAGGAACAGGACCACACTATATTTATAGAGGAAAACAAAATGACAAAATAAAATTTGCAGGACTATCTGCTGGTAATAATATAAATATTCAAGAAAATGAAAATACAATTGTCATATCATTAACAGGTGATATGGGTACAATAATAGGAGGAACAAATATCGGCAGCACAGGATATGGAGTTTTTAATAATGTATCTAATGGCAATATGCAATTTAATAATATTTCGGGAACAGATACTATTGAACTAACATTATTAGATAATACAATTTATATATCATCAACAGTTCAATCTGGAATGCAAGGAGAACGAGGATTTCAAGGATTTCAGGGGCCATCAGGAATAAATGGAATAAATGGAATAAATGGAAATCAAGGATTTCAAGGACCAATGGGATATCAAGGAATTGCTGGCCCACAAGGATATGGACTAACAGGATTTCAAGGACCAATGGGACCATCAGGATCTACAAAAATAATAAAGGTAATAGATGTATATGATAAATATGGAAGCCAATCAATAGAATATGGATATCCTAAAAATATAATATTTGGAGATGTATCAAATAATACAAGCTCTGGAACATTTTTACATAATATATCAACTGGATCTATAACAATATTAGAATCAGGATTTTATAATTTTGAATATATTATTTCTGTCAATTTTGGAAATTATGAATATCCATATATATTAAAATCATATTTATACAATAAAAAAAATGATGAAAAAATATCTAATAGCATTGTTTATATGTCTGCTATTCCTAAAAATAAAACAAATGGAACGTCTGTTGGAATTTTAAAAATGATGTGCGAAAAAGGTGATGAATTTCAGGTATATTGCGAATTAGAACAAGGATCAATTGTTAAAACATTACCAAATTCATCATCATTTAAAATAACAAAATTAGAAGAAGGATATGGCCCGCAGGGTCCAATAGGTCCAACAGGAGAAGGATCTTATAATGACCCCGATTATTCAGACCCAGAACATTATTTAAATGATGGTACATTAATATATCATATTGATGATAATAAAATAGTATCATGTGTTGATGAATATATGATTCCATTAGAAATGGATGATTATAATTATTTTAATGGTAATGAAAATTATCCTGTGTTGGGTGTAAAAAATAATTGCCTAAAAAATATTGTGTTTTGGGGTAATTTTAAAATGAATAATTTATTAAAAATAAATCATTATGAATTCGAGCATTCTACCTTCAATGGAACATTAGAATTAGAAAATTGCACATATATAGGGCATAATGCTTTTAAAAATTCTAGTTTTACAAATTTAATAATCCCAAATGCTATATTTATAGGTGATGAGATATTTACAAATAGTCAGTTCACAGGAACATTTAATTGTCCTAATGTATCATATGTTGGAACTTCGGCATTTCAAAATAGTCAGTTCACAGGAACATTTAATTGTCCTAATGTATCATCTGTTGGATATTCGGCATTTCGAAATAGTCTGTTCACAGGAGAGTTTAATTGTCCTAATCTAACACAAATATATGATTATACATTTCAAAATAGTCTGTTCACAGGAGAGTTTAATTGTCCTAATGTATCATATGTTGGAACTTCGGCATTTGAAAATAGTCGGTTCACAGGAGAGTTTAATTGTCCTAATCTAACACAAATATATGATTATGCATTTCGAAATAGTCAGTTCACAGGAGAGTTTAATTGTCCTAATGTATCATATGTTGGATATTCGGCATTTGAAAATAGTCGGTTCACAGGAGAGTTTAATTGTCCTAATGTATCATATGTTGGAAATTGGGCATTTACAGGTAGTCAGTTCACAGGAACATTTAATTGTCCTAATTTATCATCTGTTGGATTTTTTGCATTTCAAAATAGTCAGTTCACAGGAGAGTTTAATTGTCCTAATGTATCATATGTTGGAACTTCGCCATTTACAAGTAGTCAGTTCACAGGAGAGTTTAATTGTCCTAATTTAAATGAAGTTTACGATTCGGCATTTACAAATAGTCAGTTCACAGGAGAGTTTAATTGTCCTAATTTATCATATGTTGGATATCAGGCATTTCGATATAGTCAGTTCACAGGAACATTTAATTGTCCTAATTTGTCATCAGTTGGAGCTTATGCATTTTCATGGAGTCAGTTCACAGGAGAGTTTAATTGTCCTAATCTAACACAAATATATGATTATGCATTTACAAGTAGTCAGTTCACAGGAGAGTTTAATTGTCCTAATTTATCATATGTTGGATATTCGGCATTTCAAAATAGTCAGTTCACAGGAGAGTTTAATTGTCCTAATTTATCATATGTTGGATATTCGGCATTTCGAAATAGTCTGTTCACAGGAGAGTTTAATTGTCCTAATTTAAATGAAGTTTACAATTCGGCATTTACAAATAGTCAGTTCACAGGAGAGTTTAATTGTCCTAATTTGTCATCTGTTGGATATCAGGCATTTCGATATAGTCAGTTCACAGGAGAGTTTAAATGTCCTAATATAACAAATATTGGTAATTATGCATTTCAAAATAGTCTGTTCACAGGAGAGTTTAATTGTCCTAATGTATCATATGTTGGATATTCGGCATTTCAAAATAGTCTGTTCACAGGAACATTTAATTGTCCTAATTTAAATGAAGTTTACGATTCGGCATTTACAAATAGTCAGTTCACAGGAGAGTTTAATTGTCCTAATTTATCATATGTTGGATATCAGGCATTTACAAGTAGTCAGTTCACAGGAGAGTTTAATTGTCCTAATCTAACACAAATATATGATTATGCATTTACAAGTAGTCAGTTCACAGGAGAGTTTAATTGTCCTAATTTATCATATGTTGGATATCAGGCATTTCGATATAGTCAGTTCACAGGAACATTTAATTGTCCTAATTTGTCATCAGTTGGAGCTTATGCATTTTCATGGAGTCAGTTCACAGGAGAGTTTAATTGTCCTAATCTAACACAAATATATGATTATGCATTTACAAGTAGTCAGTTCACAGGAGAGTTTAATTGTCCTAATTTATCATATGTTGGATATTCGGCATTTCAAAATAGTCAGTTCACAGGAGAGTTTAATTGTCCTAATTTATCATATGTTGGATATTCGGCATTTCGAAATAGTCTGTTCACAGGAGAGTTTAATTGTCCTAATTTAAATGAAGTTTACAATTCGGCATTTACAAATAGTCAGTTCACAGGAGAGTTTAATTGTCCTAATTTGTCATCTGTTGGATATCAGGCATTTCGATATAGTCAGTTCACAGGAGAGTTTAAATGTCCTAATATAACAAATATTGGTAATTATGCATTTCAAAATAGTCTGTTCACAGGAGAGTTTAATTGTCCTAATGTATCATATGTTGGATATTCGGCATTTCAAAATAGTCTGTTCACAGGAACATTTAATTGTCCTAATTTAAATGAAGTTTACGATTCGGCATTTACAAATAGTCAGTTCACAGGAGAGTTTAATTGTCCTAATTTATCATATGTTGGATATCAGGCATTTACAAGTAGTCAGTTCACAGGAGAGTTTAATTGTCCTAATCTAACACAAATATATGATTATGCATTTACAAGTAGTCAGTTCACAGGAGAGTTTAATTGTCCTAATTTAAATGAAGTTTACAATTCGGCATTTACAAATAGTCAGTTCACAGGAGAGTTTAATTGTCCTAATGTATCATATGTTGGATATTCGGCATTTCAAAATAGTCAGTTCACAGGAACATTTAATTGTCCTAATTTAAATGAAGTTTACAATTCGGCATTTACAAATAGTCAGTTCACAGGAGAGTTTAATTGTCCTAATGTATCATATGTTGGAACTTCGGCATTTCAAAATAGTAATTTTACTACAATAACAATTGGATCTTATGTTTCATTAGAAACAGACTGCATAGGTGCTCATAGTGCTGAATTTATAAGTGATTATAATGCTAATAACAAAATGGGCGGCACATATATCTGGAATTCAGAAACGAAACATTGGGTATATCAAGTATAAAAATAATAAGTCATGTCTAATGAAATACAATTAATACGTAGCATATCAAATCCTACAATAAAATTAGATGATATCATCATTCCAGACTCGTGGGAAGGAACATCATCAGATAATAAAAACATAGAGAATCAAAAAGGATATAAAATGTATGGAGATTCATTTCCATTGATAAAAATAAATGATTATATATTTACTAGTGAACAAATCATTAGAATTGAAATAAATGATAGTGAATATATACCAACAATAAATGCTACATTACTTATAAGTCAAAAATTATTTTATACAACATCATATCCAAAGGATGGAGATATAATATCTATATTTATAAGAAGCGGAAATAAACTATTAAAGCCTATTAGAAATGATTTTGAAATAATATCAGTAACAACAAATCTATCGCGTGGTGGAAATGAACTAACATATGAAAAAATATCAATATATGGAATCTTACATATTCCGGGAATTTTAAACCAGAAATGTTTTTCTGTAAATGGAACATCATTAGAAGCAATGTTAGAAATTTCAAATAAATTGGGATTAGGATTTGCGACAAACGAAACCTCAACAGATGATTATCAACGGTGGATATGTCCATATTCAAAAACAATAGATTTTATATATGACATATCATTATCATCATGGAAAAATACAGAATCATTTTTTACATTTTTTATAGATACATATTATTATTTAAATTTTGCAAATATAAATCCATTATTTTTAGATTTAGAAGAATCTGAACTTGGTATAATGACAGATGAACTGTTTTCAACAGATTATACTTCTGATGATGAGAAAGCATTATATAAGGGTAATGTCATACTTACTAATTTTTCACATTTTGAAAATAGCGAAATATTCATTAGAAACTATAGATTAGAAAACAACTCATACATTAGCAACAAATATGGACAAAAAATCAATTTGATGTTTTATGATACTATGGAACAAGAAACTGAAAAGATGTCTATAGAAACATTGATAACAAATGGAAAAGAAGATAATCATATAATTTTAAAAGGTAGACCTAATGAAAATTATTATTTAGAGCAAACAAAAACAAAATGGAATGGAGTTATCATTGATGATAATGTGCACGATATGTATAAAATTTCAAAGATGAATAATTTTCATAATAACAATCAAATAAATAAATTATTACTAAATGTGGAGATGAGTAGAATAAATTTTAATTTACGTCGTATGCAGCCAGTTATGTTACTCATATTTGTTGTAGATGATACACAACGAAAAGAATTTAATATGCCGCAATCTATTAAAAACCAATATAAAGATGATGAGATGCCATTTTCTATTGACCAATTTTTTTCCGGTTGTTATGTTATAAAAGATATAAAATATAGATATGATAGAAAAGATAAGGACAACGGAAAATTCTATCAAACGATGACCCTTATGAGAAGAGAATGGCCAAATCCAAAAATTTTAGTAAATCAATAATATTATTTAGTAGATCCTACATAAGGATATCTCAATTGTCCTTCTGCATTATCAATGATATCGCATATATGAGATTCCTGCACAACATATTGATTTAATATAGTATCTTGTTTATCAGTATTTATTGTTCTATTATATAATCTTATATTTGTTATATCCATATAAGAAGAGTTTATATAATATTTAATATTTGTGCTTCTATCTTCAGTTTCAATATCTACTAAATTTGATACCAATAATTTTAATCTAGTTGATTTTGGTTCATTTGTTTTTGGATCCCATTGAATCTTCCATATATTTATACCTAATTTTTTAAACAAATTACTTACATTTATAAATATTGAATACCATTTATCATAATTTACAGTATCCTTCAAATATGTATAATATTTTTTATCATTTAATGTGCATACAACAAATTTATTATCTATGATATCTATGCTTATTCCTTTTTTATTATTATAATCATAAGAGCAAATAAGATTAGATGTATAATATTTAGAGATATAAAGGTCAGTATAATTTTGCCAAGAAGGAAATAATAACATCATTGTATCATATATTTCCTTATTTACATCTATTTCATATTCCATAATATTAGATTGAGATGATATGCTAATTATCTTGCCAAAAATTAAAAAATTAGAATCACTTTTTCTTTTTATAATAACATCGTCATCAATGAGGCAATTCATTTTCTTATTTGTTTTTATCTTTAATTTATATAAATAATTATCATAATTAAATTCAGTTATATCATATTTGTATGATTTACATTCATTTAGTTTAAACCATGATGAATATGCAATATCTTTATTTTTGTTAAAATCATTTGCAAAAGTATATTCTATTGCTTTATTGCGTACAAATGATGCAGGAACATTACATGCTGTAATTAATTTATCATTTTCAAATTCATTATATTCATTTTCATATATGCTAAATTGAGAATTGTTGTTAAATATATCACAAATATAATAATTTTTTTCATATATAGAATTCCCATTGGAATATGAAAAGATATTTTCATTTAAATTTGTTAAGATTTTCATTGATGATTTCATCTCATATGTAATATTATTATTGTTTCTATTTAGACGGGTATAATATTTTTTATTTTTCTTAAATGTAATATTATCTATATGTAATTTTATAATGTTCTCTTTTAATGTAGATTCTAAATTATAATAATATTCTGATATTACGGTATAATAATTTACTATAGCATAATCATATATTTTCATATCATTATCTATAAAACTTCTTACAATATCTGACATTGTTGTTTTAATATTAAATTGTTGTTCATTTGTTGTATCTTTTAATTCTATGTTTGTTTCATCTAAAAATAGTTCATCAGATTTTATTGTATAAGATTCAAGAGTTTTTATATCATCATTTTTTTCTGTATTTATCTTTGGCTGCCATTTTACAAGTTGTACCTTAAAATATATAGGAGTGTACATAAAATCATTATACATGACAGAACTTGCAACCTCATATATTCTATTTGTCAATGGAAAATATACAATATCTTTTTTTTGCGGGCCAGTACCGTCTCCAAATATTTTTTGAAAATAGTCTTTATGAATATGTATTTCGAATGGTAATTCGAAGTCTATGCCAAATGGATTTACATTTAATGCTGGCTGTGGAATATTATTTTCGGGGATAACAATTTTCATCAATTTTTTATCCTGATAATCATATAATGTATACTCTTGTAATATTACATCCTGATGTTTTTTATTTGGATCTATCTTATAATAGTATACATCTATTCCAAATAAATCATTTGCCATCAAATTTAAATCTTTAAATAATGATATAGCCTTATCAACCTTGTATGGCTCAAATGTACATCCACTTTTATATATAGATTTATATGTATATAAACTATCAGAACTAACATCAAGTTTCACTTGATTATCATTTTCAAAAGAAATATAATCTAATGTAATATTATTTACCTTCAATGGACCACCAGCTAATAATATGTATCTAAATTGAAAATATACCATTTCAAATGATCCTAATTTTTTAAGAAAATCAATAGATAATTCTTGATACTCCGAATATATATTTCCATCTAATGAATATCTAAATTCTTTTTTATACATAGTGCCTATTCCCATATCTACAATATCTTCATTAATATTTGTAAATGACATAACATTCACATATGGCTCTTTTGTAGTTATAACTATATACTCACCAGACTGATCTAAAATATTATTATCCATTTATATTAAAATATTTTATTTTTTTTTTTATTTTCTTATATATATATAATAAAATATGAAATAAAATATGGATATTGATAAAAAGCAATTTAATGACAACGGATGGGATAAATATGGAAAACTTGTCCTAAATGAAATAACAAGATTGAGCAATAATTTAAATGATTTAAGTTTTCAAATACAAGATATAAAAAAAGAAATCATAGAATTAAAAGCTATTCAAGAAAAAATAAATGATATAGGAGATTGGAAATTAAATATTTCAAAAATAGTTTCAGTAAATCAATTAAATGAGATGGTAAAAGAAATTGAAGATCTAAAAAAATTTAGAACTAAAGCTACTACTATATTTACTATCACACAATTTATAATTTCAACAGCAATAGTATTATTATCAATGTTTTTAAAATAATGATTTTATTAAATATCAAAAATTATATTTATATATGCTTAAAAAAATATTTTTTTAAAAGATATATATAAATAAAAAAAATTATTATTAGCATTTAAAAATATATTTTCATGAAAATAAACAAGTCAATAAAAACCGAAAAAAATGAAAAGGTTTATTGTATGGAATCATATGCTCAAGAATCATATGAAAAATACAAATCATTTCCTTTTATAAATAAAAATTTTAAAAAAGGAGATGTTTTTAATGTGATAGATATAAAGCGAACATCTGATGAAAATTTGTTCGAAGCTGTGTGTGAAAATTATGTGAATTTATTTTTCAACTTTAAAAAAGAAAAAAAATTCTTCTCATTATATGAATTATCATATGATGATTTTATAAATTATGTAGATTCTGGATCATTTCATGAAATTCTAAAAACTCATAATTTTAAAATCATGATAACAGATGCTGAAAATATGATGGGGTCTTTCTTTGACGCACATAAAATTACATTATCAAAAGAATTTTATGATCAAATAAAAGATAATAGCATAATATATGTTGGAAAAATTGTTGATAAAAATCGCGGAGGATTTTTTGTTGATATATCAGGAATTATAACATTTATGCCTGGATCATTAGCATCTGCTAATGTATTGCTAGATTTTGATGATATGATAGGAAAAGAAATAAATGTGATGATAGAAGGATATCAAAAAGATAAAAATATTTTTATAACATCAAATAAAAAATATTTAAAATATATAATACCTATAGAAATACAAAAATTTAATATAGATGATATTTTACCCTGTAATGTCACTGGAGTATCAAAAAATGGTATATTCGTAGAACATGATTACAAATTCACAGGATTTATAAAAAAACAAGATATGTCTCAAGAATTAAGAGACAAATTTATAAATAATGATATCAAAAACGGTGATATGCTATTATTAAGTATAAAAAATATAAACTATAATAATAATAAATTAGAATTCAAATCAGTAGAATAATATAAATAACAAATTAAAAATATAGATATATGAGATTAGGATTAATGATGATTGTAAAAGATGAAAAAGATGTCATTTTGAGATGTCTAAAATCAGTATCATCAATAATAGATTATTGGACAATTGTAGATACAGGTTCAACAGATGGAACACAGAATATTATAAAAGATTATTTCAAAGAAAAAAATATTCCTGGTGAACTTATAGAAATAGAATGGAAGGATTTTTCTACATCTAGAAACGCTGCCCTTATGGCAATAGAACCTCACGTAGATTATGCTATGTGGATAGACGCTGATGAAGAATTAATAATTGATAATACAATATTTGACAAAGAAAAAACATTAAAAGGAGATGCAATAGCTATAAACACTATGTATAATGGAATACTATATTCTAGAAAAAGTATTATAAAAACAAATATTGGATATAAATGGTATGGGCCAGTTCACGAAATATTAATTAAAAATAATGAAAAAGAAATTAATGTAGCAGATGGAATATTTGTATTGGTAAAGGCAGAAGGCAACTCCTGGAAAAATATAAAAAATAAATATTCAGAACACGCAAAAATATTAGAAGAATATATAAAAATAGATGATGACCCTAGATGGATATTCTATTTAGCACAATCATATAGAGATTCAGATAATTATGAAAAAGCATTAGAATATTATCAAAAACGGCAAGAAATAAAAAAAGGACATCAAGAAGAAATATTTTATTCGAAATTTATGATGGGATCTATCTCATATATTTTAAAAAAAGATGAAAAAGATATTATATATTGGTTTCTAAATGCACATGAATTTGACCCTTTAAGAGGCGAACCAATAAAATCATTATCAAAATATTATTTTCATAAAAAAAGCTATGATAATATGTTTATATTTGCTCAATATGGACTAATATATAATATGAAAAATCCATATCCTAAACGTTCATTATTTTTAGATACAGATATATATGACTATGAAATGTTAGAAATCTATTCTATTGCATGTTATCATACAGGTAGAAAAAAAGAAGGAACTGATGTATATTGGAAAATGCGAGAACAAATATCTAAATTTCCACAAAATAGATTTACATCACAACAAATGAATATAATATATAATAATGAAAAATATTTTAAAAAATAATATAATATGAGTACATCATTTATAAAAAAAGTCACTAGCACTAATATATACACAAATACTCCTGGACAAGGAATAGATACACCTGCATTTTCAATAGAATTATCTGATTATACAGATGAGCTACAACAAAAAAATAATGATAATAATTTAGAAGACTATGATAATGAAACTTATAACTTGAAAGTAAATGATATTATATTTTTTAAATATAAAAATAAAACAAAAAAAGGAATTATAAGAAAAATATTAAAAAATGAAAATGGAAATGTTTATAAAATAACTGTTGATACAAATGAAGATAATAATACATTTGATATAAATCCAACGCAAATAATAAAAACAAAAAAACCTAATATAAACGCATCGAATGACGATGTTATATCTACACCATCAATGTCTGAATCAGAAAGCACAAAATTGACATACATAAATTCTTTTAATGAATATATAAAAAAAAGAAGATAAAAATATCTTATATAATTTTTTAATTTCAATAAATAAAAAAACTCCCATCTTTCAATGGGAGTTTTTCGTTGTATATTATATTTAATATAATACTATACAATAGAAATATTATTAGTATCAACATAAAAAGTATAATATTGAGATTCTGGAAAATGTCCAGCTTCTGTTATAGCATATCTACTTTTCACTGCTACCTTAGGACTCATTGTTGACTCAGGAATGGTTTCAAATGTTTCTGCTATTAAATATGGCATATATTTTAAACCTGGATCTTCATCTTTACCTTTTCTACCTACGCAAATTCTTGTATCAGCAAAATCCATATTAGGATCTACATAAATATTTAGACCTGCTAGACTTCCAATAGGATATAATGAACCATTATCCTGAGAAATTGTATTAGATACTGGTGCTAATGAAAATTGTGCATTATTTTGTAAAACTGTTGCTAATTGTAAATTGGTTACAATAAAGTTTCCTTGTCCGCGTCTACCTCTTTGTAAAACTATATTACTAGCAGCAAGAATTTTAGTTAATAATCTACGATGAATTGTCATTTCATTTTCATTAGAAACACCACAACTAGTAGCATAAGATGTAAACTCATTGACAGGAATATTATAAATATGACCATCTGGACCATATCCATTTTTATTATGTACACATCCTGCTGGATTTAACGAAGAGTTCAAAGTTACTCCTTCTGATTTATTCATTCTATAATTGTTGAACCAACCTAATGCGAATAATCTTGCTAAAATTTGTTTATTATTAGATTGACTTAATTCATTTATTAATGAATTTTGAACTAAACCTATTACATCATATCCATATTGTTTGTTCAAATCTTGAATTTGTTCTATTGTTACGGAGCATGCTACTTGAACAGATTTAGCTTCAATCCATTTAGTATATGTTCGTAAGCCCATATTTCTAAAATATGTATTTTCGCCTACTCCACGTTTCATACCATCTGGAAGACCTTGGTCTGCTTCATTCCATGGCCCATACCAATCATTTGAATCTGTTGCTCCAGCACCAGCAAATCCTTCAATATGATCTTCTAATGCTTTTACCAATGAAATTTGATTTATAGTAATATTTAATGCAGTTCCGCCAATAGATATTGTTCCACCAATTAAATCAGTTAATACAGGAGCAGTTTCTAAATTTGATATAACTCTAAAAATAGGATCTCCATCGTATCCAGAATTACCGACAAATTTAACGTCAATAAAGTTACTACCATTTGTTATTCTATATGTAGTACCAATGGTAGCATATGTTGCTCCTTTATTAAACCAAGATGATTCAGATCCGCCTAATATTGTTTTGAAAATGCTTGGTTTTGAAAATGTATCTTCTCTACCACCACCATATACATAATCTAAATAGACTAATGTACCAGCTGGGTTTTGCATAGGAATTACATTGACTAAATCAAATCCTATTGTTCTTTTGGCAACTTGTAATGCCATAGGTAATAACATTGGAAATTTATCACCTGACCCGGAATCACCATAGACTCCGCCGATAGAACCTGGAGTATATACATTACCCATAAAACCGGCAATATTTCCAGCAGGAGGCATACCTAACATAGAAAAGTTTGCGCTTTCATTTAATGCGTGATAATGACAATATTTTGACATCCACGACATTTTATATGGGTCTGCAATTCCAAGTTCACTTTCTAATAATGGAGACCATGTCTCCAAAATTTGAGATTCATTAATATTCATAATTTTAATTTTTTTTTGATTTGTAGAGCTCTAAATATATCTATTAATATCTCTCTATATTAATAGACCACAATATCTGTGTTTTTATCACATAAATAAATTCTATTATTTTATTTATGCTTTTATTTATATAAACTATCTTCTTTTTTTGATAGTTTTTTAAAATTTATTTTGTTTATTTAATATTTTTTTAACATTATTTATATATTCTGTCGAATATCCATTTTGATTATCATTAGTTTTATTTTTTTGATAATTTTTACTTTCGTTGATATTTACAGATAATTTTTTAGATCTTAAAGCAGGAACAACGTATTTATTCCAAAATGCAAGAGCTTTTTTTTCATCTGATAAATCATAATACTTACATTTAGCTATTATAGGTTTCTTAACATCATCTGATAGATCTTCCCATATATCTTTTTTGTCATCCGATAAAAATGATATCCATTTTTCGCAAGATTCATCTGAATCAATATCATTATTTTCAATTTCATTTAGATTAGATTTTTTATTATCATTTTTTGATTTATCTTGTGAGCTATCATCCTTTGATTTATCTTTTGAATTATTATCTATCAATGGAGAAACATATATATCCCAAAAGTTTTTTACATTGTATGAATTATTAAGATCATAAAATTTTGATCTAGCCTCTATTGTATTTTTTAGTTCATCATAAAGATTATCCCATATTTTTTTCAAATCACTTGATAAGAAGTCTTGCCACGGTCTATGTTTATTTGAATTTTCATTGTTTTTTGTTTCTTTATTTATATTTGTAAGATCGTCTATTTTTTTAGATTTTACCTCTTCTAAAAGTTTGTCGATTCTATTTACAATTTCTGTACCTTGCTCTGATAGATTTTCATCTATATTTAGAATATTAGAATTATTTTTTTCTAATTTATTATTATATTTTTTATTTATAATAAAGTCGTCATTAGATAATTGATTATTTACGCTTTCAGCAACATATTCAGAATATAAAATATTTTCATTGAGATTTTTCTTTAAATATTCAGAATATGCAATGATAGTATTTATTTCTGTTTCTATATTTTCCTTTAAATAATTAGAATAATTTATGATATTATTTGTAGATTTTTCTAAATTTTTAATATCTGATTTATTTTCATCCGTTATATTTATATATTCATTTATTTTATCTTTTATATATTCTGTATAGTTTGTATTTTGTTCAAGGCATTCCTTTAAATAATTACAATAAGCCATTATATTTTTTAGTTGTTGATCTACTTGATTGTCATTTAGACTTTCATTAACAACATCTTTTACATAAGATGTATATTTTATACTATTATCTAATTCTTTTGATAAATATATAACATAATCTTTTAGTTCATTTAGTTTTTTATTTTCTTTAAGATTTTTATTTAAAGATTGTTCTAATATATTAATTTTTTCTTCTAGTCTATCAATATTATTATATTGATTATTTTCATTAATATTATTTTCAAGATTTTTTAATCTTTTTGTTATTTTATCAAAATCTTCTTTTAAAAGAAGAGTATAATTATTTAATTCTTCTTCTGTGACATAATTGCTCATATTATTATTATTTTTATTTGAAGTAAAATCATTTTTAATTGATTCGATAAATTCTGGGTTTTCATCAGTTATATCATATATAGCTATATTATCATCATATATTCCCAAGCTTTCATTTATTTTTTTTAGTCCAGCTTCTTTAAATCCAGGATCTGCAACTAAATCATATGTTTGAAGCATTTGTATTTTTACTTTTTTATCTGGCTTTACAATGCCTACAGCTCGTGATGATATGCTTAGTGTTACTCCGGATTCAACTAATTTTTTTGCAATTTCTCCTTGCGGGGTATTTAATAGTCTAAGTCTTCCTCGTATAGTTCTTGTATTTTTGTCATACTCTATGCTTTCTATTTTATGAGATACCTTGCTTAAAGATATTTCTAAACGATCCGGATGGTCAAGTTCTCCTAATAAATTATTTTTTTGTATTTTCTCCTGTAATCGTTTTAAATGAGGAAAATATTCATCTTCTTCATATATACGATTATTATTATTTAATTCTCCAAATTTAGCAAACACACCCTCTAAAATAATATCATCATCCGAATCTTTTTTATATGCTAATGGAATATTAGCATCTTCTAATATTAAAACTAATTTTTCATCATTTTTCATTTATAATAATGTTTTTATATATATATATTAAAAAAAAATATTTTTTTTTAATATTTTTTTAATATTTTTTATTATATATATATATATATTAAAAATAAAAAAAATGATAAATAATAATAAATTTATATTCGAAAGCATTATTTACAATTATAATGAAAAAACACAAAATATTCAAATAAATGATAGTCAAATAAAAATTGTAAAAAAAATATACGAAAGCATACAATATGAAAATGTTCATTTAATATGCAATTTTCTATATTTTAAAAGGCATAATGAAGAAAAGCAAGTAAGATATCTATTAACAAATGGAACAAAATCAATAGGAATAAATTTTATATTAAATACAACTAAAATAAATAGTTTAGATTTTTATGAATCATTAAATGAAAATAATTATTATACAATATATAATATTGATAAAAATTCTATTCCATTAATAATTACTAATTTTTTTAATGATACTATATCTACAAAAACATTAGATATTAAAGTTTCTATGTCTGACAATACTACCAAAAAAGAGATAAAACCAGATGAAGAAATAAAAGAATCTTTATATGAATATGGAAATCCAACAGTAGTATTTAAAAATTTAGATTTATATGTTCAACTTATAGTAAACACAGAAACAACGTCATTGATAATAGCAGGACAGCCTGGAGTTGGCAAAACATATACTGTTACAAATTCTCTTGAAAAGTATAATGCAGATTATATAAAAATAACAGGAAGATCAACTGCACATGCATTATATGTGGCCTTATATGAAAATAATGGAAAAATAATTCTTTTTGATGATTGCGATAAGGTATTATTTGATACAGATGCAATAAGTATATTAAAAGCAGCATTAGACAGTAGCCCTAAAAGAAAAATTTCTTGGCTGTCAAAAGGAGAAATTAAGTCTGATGATGGGAAAATTATTCCAGATTCATTTGAATTTACAGGAAAATGTATTTTTATAACAAACTCTCCATTGAAAAAAATTGATCAAGCTTTATGTTCAAGGAGTATGGTAATAGAGGTTGCATTTACCCCAGAAGATATGCTCAAATATCTCAATACAATTGTTGAAAATATTGATATAGATTGCCCGAGTGATGTAAAACATCAAGCATTAGATTTTATTGCTATAGCATATAGACAAGGATATGATGTTGAATTAAGTGTGCGAAGTATCATAAAGGCAATTCATATAGAATCTCTAAATATATCTATAACAGAAATGTATAATCTTATTGTACAACAATGTAAAAAAATACAAAAATAAATATATGAAAAATAATGATAAAATATATAATCAAATAAATGAAATTTATAATAAATATTATAAATATGATTTTAATGAAAATGAAGAACTATACGAAAAAATAAATATTTTAGAAACTATATCAAATCTGTTTAAATCAGTATCAAATTGGATAAAAAGAAACTTCTCTCCTAAAATATCAAAAATACATGATCTTGCTGATCAATATGAAAAAGCATTATATGAAGAATATAAACGGCAATATTTAGAAAATGATGCTGCTAACTATTATAGGGCATCAAAACTTTATTATGATGATCTCAGTATTTCTAATGATATTTTAGAAAAAATAGAAAATTTAGTTGGAGACGATGACTACTTTAATAAATTAGCAAAAAATATAATCAATCAAAAAAAAATAAATGTAAAAGAAAAAATTTTAAATGAAATGAAACTTAAGGCATCAAAAGATTCTGATAATCCTAAAAAAATTGATGAACTATCTAAAAAAATAAAAGAAAAAAAAGAAAATGTTATACGCGAATATGATGAATTAATTTATAAAAATAATAATGAAATAAAAAAATATGAAAATCTTATAAGTAATTTAATAAATCAAAAAATTAAAAAAAAAGATAATATCTTTTTAGAAATGTTTTTTTCATCTCAAAATAATTTTGATGAGAACAAATGCTATTCTTTTTTATATTCTATAATACTAATGTATGAATCATCATCTGAATATCAAAAAAATACAAAAGAAAAAAATACAATAGACAATAACACATTTATAAAATTATATAATGATTTTACTAAAGAAATAATGAACATATATGATAAGTATAATTCTAATAATATAGAAATAATATCATATGATGATATAATATCAAATATTATAAAAAATATTAATTTTAAAAAAGAAAAAAATAAATTATCAGAATATAGTATAAATGATTTATTTAATGATGTCAAAAAACATATATATCTACTATATAAAAATAAACATCAAGAGTTATTAGATAAAGAACTAATAACAAAAAATACAGAAAATCTTATCAATATAGACAATCAGAATATAAGTAAAAATGATAAAATAGATAAAAATGATAAATATGATTATACAAATAAAACATTATCTATTGATGATGTTAAAAAAAATATTTCTGATGAAAAAAATGTAAAAGATGATGATATTAGCATAGAAGATGCTAAAAAATATATAAATGAAAAAATAACAAATTTTTTTGAAAATGAAAAAGATATAATCATAGAAAATATAAATCAAAAAATATTAAATATAAAAAATGAAACAGATCAAAATATAATAAATAAATATAAAATATTAAATGAAAATTGTCAAGAAATAAACATTACATTAGAAAAAGATGAGAAAGATTATGAATATTTAAAAATTATGATATTTGAAGACTTTCCTCAAATTGCAGGATTACTATATTTTCAAAAATTTTTGAATTTTTATAAAAATCCAAACTATAAACAATATACTAGTCTTATTATATCTGATAATTTTTGCAAATACATATCATACATAATATTAGCTAAAATTACAGATATAAAAAATGTTAAAAAAAATTTATCAAAAAAAATGTCGCAAGATGCTATTAGGAAAGTACAAAAATATTTAAATGAAATAAATAATAATAAAAAAAAATAAAAATATGCAATATGTAAAAAGTTTTAAATTTTCTTCAGATAATTTTTTAAATGAAGAAATATTATTATCATCAGAAAATGATATAGAAAAAATAAAAGAATTATTTTCTGATCCTGAAAAATTAGAAAATGAGATTTATAAAAATATAACTAATAACAATGATATTAAAATGTTTAATAACAAAAATATTAAAAAAGACGAAATAATATTTATTTTTTTAAAAAGTGAAGAAAATAATGTAATCTTATGCGCTAAAAAACTTTGTGATTTAGATAATGAATTATCTCTATATTTATTAATTGGATGTAATGACGAAAATGTCATAAAATCTTTTACTGGTGATACAAATATAGAAAGCTTATCAAAAAATGAAATTATGATTATAATCAAGGACATCGTTAAAGAAAAACCATTAGAAATAAAAATTTTTAAAAATATTATGAAAGATGAAAAAAGTTATGTATCACAATTTCCAATAGCCGGCGTCATTAAAGAAATAAACATAAATTTAAAATAAAAAATTAAAAAAAATGACCCCAGAACAATATAAAGACATAATTTGGAAAATATTATCATTGTTAGAAACCGTTATGATTGACGCTGGTGGTGTTTCAAAAGAAACTGCAAGAAAAATAATTTTAACTATATACAAATCTATCACAGGAGATACATCAATATAAATTATAAAAAATTATAGTTTTTTATATAATATAAAAATCACAAAAATATGGAAAACAACAAAACCCAAAATTTAGAAAATGCTGAAAATAATGAAAAAATAGAAAATGAAGTTTCAGCAAATGATAATGAAAAAAAATCAGAACCGGTAGAAATACCTGAAAAATTGACGCAGCAACAAGCTCTTCAAGTTTTAATAGAAGCAGCTAGGGTATCTCAAAGTAAAGGAATATTTACATTAGATGATGCCGAATTAATAAACAAAGCTATCAGGGCATTTATTCCGCAAGGACCAATTCCATCTAAATAATTACATGGGCGAAGTAAAATTAAATGTGTATCCATCCTTTGACAATCATGCTGATATAATTGTCAAAGGATGGAAACCACTTCGCATTTTATATTCATACGAACGTATATCAACAGCAAATTTTCTATTTTGGAAAATAGAAAATACAGATAAAATATTTAAAATATTAGATACAGACTTATATAGATATTCTGGTACAAATCTTGTAAATCATTTTAAAGACACATTAGAAAAACTTCGAGAAGATTATCTAATATGGGAGAAATTAGGATTTCCAGAAGAATGGATGAAAGATTATGAAAAAAATTATAAAAATTTGATATATAAATAAAAAAAATATGGATTTAAACTTATATATTTCAATAATCATTGTTGATGAAGATGATGATAAAAATGTAAAAAAAATAGGATTGTATAAAAATTCAAATACATTGCAATCTGTTCAAATGAAATTTGATTACTCTGAAAAAAATCTTTCTAAATTCATAGCTAATAAGCTATATACAGATTATAACATAGAACTAAAAGATATAAATGATTTACTTTATATTGACCATTTTGCGGATGCAAATGAAAAAATTATAATCTATTGCTTTAAAATTAATAGTAATAAAATAAATAACAAAAAAATAAAATTATGTGATCTAAATATTTTAAAAGATATAAAAGATATTATAACATTAGCAACAATATACACATATTTAAAATCATTTATAGAATAATGGAAATTTGGATATCAGACACATCTTATTCAATATTAAAAAAGTCAAATACATATATCAAGTATTTTGGAAAAATTGATGTTAAAAAAATTTATAATGAGATTGGATATAAAGATATAAATGATATTGACAAATATGATAAATATATAATAAATAAAGAAATAAAAAAATGGTTTGTGTTTTATAACAAAAACAAAAAATTTTTTAGAATATTATATATTGTACCAAAATATAAAAAAAGCATTTTAAAAAATCTAATAAAAATTATAAAAAAAGAAAATCTAAAATACGATAAAATATATCTATATAATAAAGATACAAATACCTTTGATCTTATATATGAACTATAATTAAATATTTTATATAAAATAAAAAATCAATAAACTTGTTAAAAAATTTTCAATTGTTATAAAGAATATGACAATTATAATACTATAGAATTTCTATATCAAATATTAAAAAAAGATTTCATTTTACAGTTTGCGAGTCATAGTAATCAGCTCTAAAAGTAAATCCTGAAATAGTATATATTCCAGATGATGTATAATCTAGATCAATAGCAGGAATGTTTGTTGTTGGAAATACAACTGGAAATGTATATTCACGAATTGTAACTCCTTCTCTATTATACAAAATAATTTTCATTGGTCCGCCAGCATAATCGCTTTTCATATGCATTTCTCCACTATATGGATCGAAAATTAAATTACACCATTCCTTTAATGCTGAATATACGTATATTGAATTATTTTTATTTATATTTACCTCAAAATCTATTGTTATATCAACATATGTGGTATCTAATTTAGATGCGGCATAAGATCTTGTCCATCCTTTATATGTTTGCGTTATTTCTGCCCCTGGTATTTTATCTATATCCAATCCTCCAACTTTAATAACTTGTTCCATCATTAACTCTCCTGGCCAAGAGCTTTGCATTATAAGAGGTGGGGTAACTGCAATATCAAATAAATTTGTATAAACAGGCTCGTACATTCCCATACTAGCCTCTGAATTTTTATAATGTGGTAATTTTGCCATAATATTTATTTTTTTTTAAATTAAAAATCCTTTTGTTTTAATTTCTCCTGTTTTATATATATGAATTCTATTTATAATTTTTTGCATACCTCTTACAGGTTCAATAGCTATATCAATTATTGCAAAAGACTGATCAATAATATCTGGGGTATTATTTGTTTCATTCATAATAACTTGATATGTATAAATACCGCCAGCTGAAACAACATTTTCTAAATATGATTCAACTAATGCTCGTATTTGCATTCTTAAATAGCTTGTATTTGCTTGAAATACATAATTATGTAATATAGATTCGATATTTTCTTCTAATGTTATTAACAAATCTCTAACATGAAGATTATTATATGCTGATAGAACTCTTTGATATCCGCTCTGATTTCCATATATCATATATCCAATACCATTTTTATATACAATTGGATTTATTCCAAATGGTTCTAAGTATTCTCTATCAGAATCATTAAAATTATATTCTAATCCAACAATATTAGGATTCATTAAAACACCAGTTTTTGGTCCAGCTACAATTGTAAATGGATGCCCATTCATAAATTTTCTAATAAAATTATTTGATACATCTGCTGCTGGAGGAATATTTATATTTTTGCCATTATATTTAATTGTCAAAAACGGGGCAAACATTCCTTGAAATTTAGCTCCATCTTCATCACTAGGTAATGAAAACCTAAATGAAGGAGAAAAGTCTAAATTACCGCCATCGGCTATATATTTGCAATTTAATATTGGAACTGGATTAGCTGATGTTGGTTCATCTGTAAATCTTGGATCTTTGGATTCTTTAAATAATTTAATAGATGGAGCATTTAATAATGCCATACATGTTAATCTATTCTTTGCCAATTTTGTCAAATAATTTTTAGGAAATGAATTTTCTTGCAATCCACCATCAAATGTATCTACTATATATCTAAACACTATGAGATCACGATCAGACAATGCATTGAATAATCCAGAAACATTTGGGTCTAGCATTCCATAAATTTTTGCTAATTGTTTATTAGTTCCATCTGGTAAATGAAATTTAGTCAATTTAAATCCATTTAATAAAAATGGGTTATATGATGTAGCTGCATCGTCAATATTTTTATATCTTATAACATATTGCTTATTATTATTTGTATATGTATAAACTCTTTGGTTCACCTTTATTAGATAATCGCCATTATGAGTAGTTCCATCATATATTTTCTTTTTTGAAACAATTTTAGTTAATATGCATCTTGACATATCTCCTGTCATCATAGGATCAGATAATATATATTGTCCTATACTGAAATCTTTTTGATATGCTTCTTTTACATAAAATTCTGTATGAGTAGAGTTAATATCATTTATTTCTATAGATTTTGAATAATCACCTACTAATGAATATATTCTAAGAAGATTTAATGCTGATCCCGATTGTGTATTATCATAAATTTCACCAAATCCCCAATCTTTAGTACTATCAAAATTTTGATATTTTAATTTTAATATATTTATTCCATGTTGATCTTTATCAAATGAATGTATTACATTTAATTTTTCAGAATGTAGATAGCAAAGATCCCCATCTGTTAATAGTCCGTTCTTAAAATCTTTATATAATTTAGAACTTTCATATGCAATATAATAATTATTTAAATTATCATAAACAAATTTATCTGGTTCAATATATATTGTTAAAATTGGATTTGATGGTTCTACTGCGTCAAATTTTGATCCATAATATAATTTATATGTATTATTAATATAATTTATATATTCTCCTCCAAAATATTCATGAGTACTTATATCAACAGTTAATTCTGTATTAGTACTTCCAGTTACTCCTACAACTCTAAAATAATATATATTATTTGTATTTGATGCAAAAACCCAATCACCTTCTGATATTGTTGTAGTTGTAGTTGTTGCGCCAATAACAATTTTTCCAGATGTTGGATCAGTATTTAAAATTTGATAAAAATCATTTCCTTCTGTATATTTATCTGGATGAGATATTCCTAATTGCAATATTTTTTCATTATTATTATTTACAATTATATTTTTACTTATTATTGTACAATATTTACCTGTATATTCATTTTTTAATATAGATTTATTTGCTTCAATTTTCCCAAATTCAAAAATATCACTATCATTAAAATATTTTAAATTTATATTCAAAACATTATTAAATTTACCATTATTTCCTAGTCCATAATAAGATGTATAATAAAATACGCCATTATTTTCATTTAAATGATAACAATTTAATGATGCAGTATAGCCTTTTGGTGGAAGATTATCTGTAGGATTTAGTCCAAAATCATAAACTATTTTATTATTTATTTCTGAATGATCTATATTTTCTTCATAATCTAATGATTCTTTTATATTTATATTATATGATAAAAAATTAATTTTTTCTGCCTCATATTGTATCAATGTATGTCCAACCATATCTATTCTTCCAGATGTATTATAATCATCGGGGTCGTAGCTATCTAATGCACTTCTATTTAATTCACAAAAAATACCTGTTGATTTATAATTATTATTTATAATTGTATCTATAGAATAATTAATATTGTTGTTATCAATCAAATCTGGTATTATGGAACCCTGAAATTTAGCTATCAATGTAACAGATTCATTATTTATAAAGTTTACAAATTTATCTTTTTTTAATCCTTTCAAATCAAAATATTCACCAAAAACGCTATCCTGAGAAAGCTGATATAAATTTGTCCAATCTCCTTTTATCAAATATACATCAACAAAATAATCTGAAATATAATCATATTCTTTTATAAATGCAGGAATTTCTGATTGCCCAAACCACTCTTTTGCTGTTATATCAAATCCTATTAAATCTGTAGATTTAGTTATTATAATAGTTGTATCGGTTTGACCTAGATTAACAAAATTAAATATTTTTCCTTTATTTGGAGACATATCGTCATTTACAATAGCATTAAAATAATTAGTATCAGGAAACCAAAATCCTTCTTTATTAAAAAATGAACTATATAATTCATTTTTCTTATTACCATTTTCTTCTGATGCACTTAATGAAAATGACATATAAGGAACCATATCAACAGGATAATTTTCATCTTGCCCATTATTTATAGGTAATAAATTCAAAGCAAAGCAAGGAGCAGTCTCAAGACATGTGAACAAACTTCTATGAAAAAACGACCCCTTATTTTCTAAATCCCTATCAATATCACCATATACTTTTTTTGCAGTTTTTATATCTTCTATATAAACAGGTGCATTAGGAATTCCTTTTTTAGAAAACCCAACGACTAATCTAGTAACTTGCGGATTTACACGTGGAACTTCTGTGTTGTCATATTCAAGAGTATAAACACCAGATGCTTTATATTTAGATAAATCAATGCTTATTTTTGCCATATTATTATTTTTTAATATATATATATTTTTTTTAAAAAAAAATTCATTATTATTAAAAAAAATCCCGAGATTTTATATCGGGATTTTAACAAGCAAAAATATTATTACAACAATTTCATATTTTATTTATTTTTTTACAATGGATACCATTGCCATTGATTATTTTCTAATTTATAATCACCAGATTTTTTACCATTATCATCATAATATTTAATAAAATTATTCCAATCATCAATTTTATTATAATCACCATAAATTATTTTAATATTATTTAATATTTTTATTTTTTTTAATGGATTTTCTTCAAATGCACAGTTTCCAATATTTTTTAATTTTATACAATTTGACAAATCTAATATCTGAATTGGATTTTTATAAAATGCAAGATATTCTATTTTTTCAATATTATCAGGTAATTTTAAATGTTTAATTTGATTTTTATAAAAAACAGATCCCCCAATATTTTTTAATTTTATACAATTTGATAAATCTAACATCTGAATTGGATTTTTATAAAATGCAAGATATTCTATTTTTTCAATATTATCAGGTAATTTTAAATGTTTAATTTGATTTTCCATAAAAGCACATTCTACAATATTTTTTAATTTTATACAATTTGATAAATCTAATATTTGAATTTGATTATATCCAAACGCTTGATATCCTATTTCTTCAATATTATCAGGTAATTTTAAATGTTTAATTTGATTTTCTAGAAAAGCATATTTTCCAATATTTTTTAATTTTATACAATTTGATAAATCTAATATTTGAAATTTAGATTTACGAAATGCACATAAATCTATACTTTTTATATTTTGTGGTAAATATAAAAATTTTAAATTATAAAATTCAAATTGATTTTCTTTTATACTAATCAATTTATTAAATCTAAATAAATCTAGAATATTTTGATTTTCAAATAATGTTTTTATTTCTTTAATTTCTGTTAAATCATCATTAAAATTAAAGCTATTCAATACTAAATACTTACTTTTTCTCATATTTTATTTTTTTGATTTTGATTCCCATTTTCAATTTCACAATTAAAAATAATATAACTATTTTCATTATTAAAATACATAATATCTTTTAGATCATCAAATTTTATATTTATTTTTAATTGATAATTTTTGTAATAAATATTTGATATTTTAAAATATTTTGATATATTATCATTTTTTAAAAGTATATCATCTCCATTGAATAATTTATTTATATAATATTTATCTGTATCTATTGGAATTATTGTTATTATTGCGGTATTTTTATTTTTTATTATTATTTCATCAACATATATTTTAGGATTTAAATTATTTTCTAATGATGTATTTGGTAATAATTCATTAAAATCAGAAGATGTTAAAATTTTTTTATCGCTCATTTTTTAAAATATATATAAAAATTAAAAAGATATTTTTATTGAATTAGAAGCATTTGATTTTAATATAGACGGTAGAGTAGCAGATAATGTTGAAACTCCTCCTAATGATGCTATTGATGTATCGATTGATGATGCTAATGCTGTCAATATATTAGAAAGCATTGAAGAATTTATAGCAGGAGATAATAGTCCCTGACCTATTTCAATATTTGCAGAGCTCAATGATATTTTAGATGATTTGATATTTATATTATTAGTTGTATTTATAGTTATATCGGATCCATTTATTTCAATTTTAGAATTAGAATTTTCTATAATTATAGTATCATCATTTAATTTTATTTTTAAATCATTTTTATTTTTTATAAAAATATTTGAATCTTTATCAATATTTATATTAGCATTTTTGCTAAATATATCTATACCATTTTTTTGTGTATATAATATTTTAGTATTTTCATCTTCATCATATAGTAATACATGCGCATTTTCGTAGCTATCTTCAATTTCTTTTAATAATGATTTATTAAGTTCCTGAATACAAATATATTCTGGGCTATAAATATCATTTCTATTAAAAATTACCTTTACCTTAGTACCTTTTTTGGGAATAGAAATATTACCGCCGCCATTATTACCGCCAAATACATTTATTGTATTTGGATATGCCCACGGTAAATCATCTATTGGAATATCTTTTTTATCAGAATTCAAATCCCATGAACCATCAAAAACGCCATATACATATATTTTGCATCTTCCTTTTTTTAATGGGTCTTCATTATCAACGATTTCTCCCAAATAAACTCCGGATATATCATCAGAAAATTCTTTTAAAAAACTTTTTTCGGACATAATTTATAAAATTTTATTTATTTGATCTGGTATAAATGATGTTAGTCCTTCTCTTGTAACTTGCTTTACAGCTCCTGGCGTTGTATTTTCAAATATTTTGCCTATGCCTATATTTATTGCGTCGACGCCTATGTTTAAAATTGAATGCTGTAAATTACTACGATTTAATTCCTTGCTTTTTTCTAATTGTTCAATATATGCCTGTGCAGAAGCTGTTTTTTCTGAATATCCTTCTGAAACTGGATATACAGATTGTCTTTTTTCTGCAAAAATACCATCGGCACTATGTGTTATATCATTTCTTTCCTGTACTGGATGCCTTTCTAAATACAAATCTGGTAATTTATCTAATTTTATAAAATCATTATTATACATATTCATTATATCATATTCATTAAAAAGTGTTTTCATTATATATTCTCCTATGACAAAATTAAAAAATGGATAATGAGATACCTTATGAACACGATTAGGATGTATTATCATTTTTGCTGTTGCAGGAGCAGAAACATCTGAATTAGATATTGTTGTCATCCAATCTGGTTCTGTAGAAAAGAAATCAAATTCGCAATCATGCAATTCAAATTCATGAACCGTAACGGCTTCAAACTCATATTCAAGTTCTTTGACATTTATATCTTTATCATTTAATAGCATTCCTCCAACACCACCAAATGTATTTATAAATTGATTTCCAGCAGTTACGTATGTATCTAATGAACCCATACTAACAGTAGAATCCAAGAATTTATGTCCTTCATTCCAATAATCCTTACCACGAGTCATTGGGTCTTTTTTATTTTTTATAGGAACATTATATTTTAATAAGCTCGCTAATTTTCCGAAGGTTGTATTAAATCTTCTAAATTCTAGTACATACACATTCATATTAAAAGTTCTTAAATTAACAGGTAGTATTTCTTTCATAGTTTCCATATCATATGCCATATTTCTATATAAATCAGCCAAAAAAGACATTCTCATATCAATAGATTCTAAGCAGTCTATTGTTATATTTTTTTCTTTTGCTCTATATGAATTTGCCTTATCTATTTTATATAAATCTCCAAGTCCAGATATTGATTGAAAAAACCACGGCGTCTTTGTTTGTAATTTATATAATGTGCTTGCAAATGCTTGCAAATATGCACATCTTTTAGGGGATCCTATGTTATAAAGATAATCTATAGCACTATCTAAATATAAATTCATATCATTTTTATTAGAATTAAATGGTCTAAATAATCCTCCTGCGGATATTACATCTGGCTGCAAGCTCCATCCATTATCGGGAAAAAAATCCAATCTAAATGACATATATGTAGGATCTTGTGCTTCCATAAACATATCTGGTTGTCCAACATTACTATTATATGTCAAAAAGTCTCTTGTTACTTTATCTAAAATAGGCATATATTTTTTTAATATATATATTTTTTATAAAAGTTTATCAAAAGAAAGAGAAAATGGACTATCTACATTAAATATTTTAATATCTGATGAATATTGTTTATATATTTTATATCGTTCTACTCCGTGCTTATACAAATAATTTTTATTATTATTAAATGATAAATTATCAACAAAATCTATAATATAAAAATCAGATTTATCTTTTAATTGTCTCATTCCTCTTCCTATTGACTGCTTGACAAGAATTTCTGATTTATATGATTCTGCAAAAAATATATAATGAATATTTTTAATAGATATTCCTGTTGCAAATGTTAAAAATGATGCTATAATGACCTTGTTATTTCCGGTTTCCATTTCGCTTTGATAATATGATCTATGATCTTGTTCTATGTTCCCATCAACATAATAGCATATTTTATCTGTATTATTTTTTAGATATTCATATATTTTATATCCATATTTATTTTTTATATCAGAAAATAAAACCATTGAATTTTTATCTGTTTCTTCAATCATTTTTAATATGAAATTCAATCTCTCATTATTATTTAATACAGTTACTTTTTCATAATAAAATGCCTTGCTTTTTTCCAAATTTTTATTTGTTCTAAGATTAAATAGTGTTTCAGAGATATCCTTTCTATTATAATTTAGCATCACAATTCTAAATTTTGCAAATGGAGCAAATCCTTCTTTGAATAAAAAATCTGGTGATATACGATTTAATACGGGGCCTAAAAGAGATAAAATAGTATAATATTCTGCTGTATTATCTTTTATAATAGTTCCAGACATTCCAAATTTATAATTTACGCAACTACATTTTTTTATTATATTTCTAATAGATCTTGCTCCTGCTTTGTGGCATTCATCAACATATATGACATCAAAATTTGACAAAAATTCTTTATCAAATTTTACAATAGACTGATATGTCCCTATAACAACATTTGGGTCTTTAGATATGATCTTTGAATTGCTATATATCAATGAAAAGGATAAATCCATTTTATCATTATTATATTTGATAAATTCTTCCATCATCTGCGTTGTTAATATTGTTGTAGGAACTATTATCAAATATTTATTTCCTAATGAATGTGTTTTTATATATGCAAAAACAATAAATGCTATTAATGTTTTGCCAGCAGATGTTGTAACAGAAGATGTACAGTATTTATATTTTAAAATATCATATGCTGTTTTGATTTGATAATCACGAGGTTTGATATCATTATCCTTAAAAAAATCATTTACCCATTCGATAAATTCATTATAATCTATTGATAAATCAAATATATTTTTTAGCCCCTCTATTTTCAAATCTATAGAATATGACTGACATATATTATAAATTTCATTCCAAAGGCCTATTGGAGCAGAATTATATTTAAAAAAATTTACATATCCATCCCATTTATTTGCTTTTACCAATGGATTGAAATACCAATTTTTTATTCGTTTTTTCAATGAATCTTTTAAAATGCTTAATTCATAATCATTGGCTTCTTTAACTTTTATATATTTTTTATCGGAAGTTACATATAAAATCATTTTAATAATTATTTATTAATATATATTATATAAAAATATAATTTTTTTATAATTGATGCCATTTCCAATCAGCATCTTCTAATTTATAATCATAATATTTTTATTATTACAATATTTGATAAAAATATTATACATAATTTCTAAATAAATATTATATAAATACAATTAGTAAAAATTATTAAACTTCTATATAAAATCATTTATAAAATAAAAATACTATAAAAAATTAAAAATTTTTTATATATATATAATAAAAAATATTATGAAAAATAACAAAAAAGTAAAATTATACGAAAATAATCGCTATGATTATTTAGATCAAAACATTGATATATCTGATATAAATGATTCAAATTATAATAATTTTACATCAGATGAAATAGCATATTTATTAGGAAAAAATTATTATGATAATTTTTATAAAAATCATAAAAATAAAAATATTGTTACAATTTATGATGATGATTTTAATATATTAGCTTTAATATTCTCTGAATCTATAGATGACTGTAAAAAATATAATAATGGGGCTCCTCAATATTTTAATTATATAAAATATGAAAGCCTAAAAAAATATTTAAAAAATTATACGCCAGAAACAATTTTATTATTTTATACAGATATCTATAATAAAAATAACTATTATTCAACTAGACAATTTATTCATAAAAATAATTCGGAAAATATAGATTCTTATATTACAATATATATTAACGATGAATCTGATATTTTAACATCACAACGAGTATCTTATATAACAGAAGTAAGTGACTGGACATTTTTAAAATATGTTATTAAAGAAATAGAATCAATGATAAGTATTATGGAAGAATAAAAATTAAAAAAAAATATCAAATATGAAAAAAAACATAGAACCAATTTTATCATTTAATGATTTTATAAAAATAAATAAAATCAACGAATATAATAATGAAAATTTAATATCAGAAAAAGAGTTTGAAAAAATAATAACAAAAACATTTGAATCATCTTTATGGGATTTTTGGCCAGATTCTGATGTAATAGATGATGAACAAATGTATATTTTATATTTTTTCGATAAAAAATACAGTAAAAATAATAAAACAACTGTATTTGTTGAAAATAATAATACATTTCCATATGTCATAGATTCATTACTCAATCTTGATGAATATCAAAATGAATTTAATGAATATGAATATGATACAGAAAAAATAGTTGATGTTATAAATAATAATAGTAATATTGTATATATTAGTTATGATCCTAGAAGAAAATCCACATATTATTGTTTAAGAGAATTTAATTTTTCAGAAAATAAATTTGATTATTTATGTGATAACTGGAATATAAATAAATATACTATTTATGATACTCAGCATAAATTAGATCAATTATAAATATAAAATTTGATATATTTTTATAATTGATGCCATTTTCAATTATCATCTTATGTGATTGCTTTTTGAATTACATTGATATACGAAATTCATATGCAATTTGCATTCAATTAAGAATATCTTAATTGAGCCTTTGCTTGCATACTGTGTACCACCATTGCAGATATTCTTAAATCCTCATTTTAGCGGCATTTTGATAATAATTATATATGTTTTCTTTGTTTTCATATTGAATATTATGTTCATATATAAAATGATTATAAACCCATTTGGTACAGCCAAAATGTTTTAATAATAGTTCTTCCAGTTTTGACGTAGAATATAAACGAAATTTATATGAGTTATGAATTTGTTCCATAATATTATATTTATAAAAAAAATAATTTTTTATTTCATTATTCCAAAATTAGATATGAAAGATTTTGCATATGATTTGTATCCATTTTGGTAATCTCTGCCAACATGTTTGATGTAAAATTCCATATCCTCTGAATTTAATTGTTCTGCTAGCCAGCTCAAATCACCGTCAAATTTTATGCAATAACCAGCATAAAAAGTATATTCTTCTTTTTCCCATATAGTGAACTACCCACCCACGCCAAAGGCGATGGGTTGGGCTTCTGACTTTACAGACTTACGCTTCTTTACAGAAGCATCATTTAAGTCTCCATCAGTGTAATCGACCGCCCCAGCCGATATTATTTTTAAACCTTCTTTTAGGATATTCTTGCTTGCATTCAAATCACGGTCATGTATTGCACCGCAGGAATTACAAGTCCATTCCCTATCTGAAAGTTTTAATTCTTGATTTATCCAACCACATTCTGAACAAGTTTTCGAGCTTGGATAGAAACGATTAACTTTCACAAGTTCTTTTCCATACCAATCACATTTATATTGAAGGAGTGTAACAAATTTACCCCAACTTGCATCAGCAATGTGTTTGGATAGTTTGCGGTTTTTAATCATACCTTTCACATTCAAGTCTTCGACACTTATCAAATCATAAGATTTAACAATTTCTTTACTAACTTTGTGTAAGGTATCTAATCTACAATTAGCAATTTTCTCGTGAATCTTGGCAACTTTGAGTTTTTGTTTTTCAAACCCATTACTGCCTTTTTGCTTACGAGAAAGATGCCGCTGTGCTTTCTTTAATTGTTTTGTATATTTCGTTATATATCTATTATTCTTAAATTTCTTATTATCAGAAGTTATTACAAAGTCTTTGAGTCCTAAATCTATTCCAACCTGTTTATTTGTTTTTGGTAATTCTTCAACCTCTTGTTCTGTAAAAATAGAAACATAATATTTACCTGTTGGTGTTTTGGTAAAACTCATTTTACCAATTTTACCCTTAACCTCTCTATGTAGCTTAACCTTGATACCATCTTTAAACTTAGGTATAATTATTTTCCCGTCCTCAAGTTTACCAAATTGTGGTATTGTAAAAGTATTTTTACGTTTCTTTGATTTAAACTTTGGAAATTGAGCATTACCTCTAAAAA
>Ga0208826_1000377_pt1 | contig 48161 bp, 42 predicted proteins | sample AD_UKC115_MetaG_FD_184451 | JGI IMG/M metagenome (GOLD analysis project Ga0208826, IMG submission 184451) | Active sludge microbial communities of municipal wastewater-treating anaerobic digesters from Hong Kong - AD_UKC115_MetaG (SPAdes)... | ecosystem: Engineered > Bioreactor > Anaerobic >... | reverse complement strand
GATCGAGGATTTTCTCCGCCGAAACGACAAGATCAGCGACGTGGCGGTCATCGGCCTACCGGATAAGCGTCTCGGCGAGATCGCGGCGGCTATCATTCAAATCAAGCCCGGCATGACCTGCAGCGAGGAGGAGATCGAGGAGTTCTGCACGGGGCTCCCGCGGTATAAGCGCCCGAGAAAGATCATCTTCGCCGACGTGCCGCGCAACCCCACCGGCAAGATCGAAAAGCCGAAGCTCCGCCGGATGTACTGCGGAGAATCCGTCGTCGCCCAGCAGGTCAGGGGATAACCTTCCGATGGGCTCCACGGTATGGCGGCACCCGTAAAATGGGATGCTCATGCTCCGGGAAAGACTGAAAATGGTTTCCGGCGAAGCGCCTTCGAAGTGAACCCACCCCATAAGGCAAACCGAATACGAAAAACACCTCATTTCCAAAGCAATTTGGAAATGAGGTGCTTTCGCATATGGGTGCTATGAATGGCCGTTTAGATTCCATTGAGTTTACGAATGCACCGTAAAAATGGAATTTGTTAAACAAATCTCATATATCAAATCAGGGTAAGGATCTCCTTGCTCGCCTGTATCCGTTCTTTTATCTAAGGGTCCTGCCGTTTTTATTTTCTATATTTTTTTACCAATATAGAAAACGTATCCATAATACTGTTTATATTTTGAATACAATTCCGCCTCGTACCTCATATCTGCAATAAAAGCCTCTACCGTTTTATTCCCGGCATATTTTTTCAAAAATGCTTTTTGCGCTGCTTCCCGCGGGATAAAATAATTATCCGTCCAGCATTTTTCAGGCAATGTAAATGCGGCGACAAAACGATAACCGGCTTTTTGCATGATTGAAATATTATGCGCGATTGTGTCCATTTCAGGAACAGCATCAACCCAAAACTTTTCAATTTCAGCGGGGCGTTCATCGGTAAACCATGATTCATATGTTACGGCGACATAGCCGTCTGTTTTGAGGAAGTCCTTCCAATAGTTGAGGCCTTTTTCAAAACCAATATTGGCAATGGCCCCTTCAGACCATATAAGGTCAAATTCTTCTTTTTGGAAAGAAAGATTTTCCATTGAGCCGATAATGCCCTTTACTCTTTCTTGGAGATTTAGTTTCTTGGCGTTGTCGTTAAAAATATTTATAAAATCCGGGAAGAAATCCACACCGGTGATAGTTCCGGGAATATTTTGCGCAAGAACCATTGTTTGCCCACCGGTTCCACAGCCTAAATCTGCTACCCGTGAAATTTCATTGAGATTATCCAAAAAACTTAATGCCTTCATCGTCATTTCAGGGCTGCCGGGTCCTTGCCGTTCCAACCCTACATGTAATTCACAAATTAAGCTTACGTCAAAATCGTGAATGGATGTTTGTTCATTTTCCATTATTTACTCCTCCATTCAATATGGCATCAATGATTGATTTATGGTTTGACAGCCCCTGATCTTTTACATATTATACCGCAACGTCACCGCTTTTCAATCGAATTCTCATGGCGCGGTTCCATTTGAGCGGATATAAAAAGCAGGCCTTTTAACAAGCCGAGGCTCAAATTTGACAGCATAACAAAAAACAGGGCAGACAGCCGAAACTGTCCGCCCCATCAAAGAGATTTATATCCGGTTCACTTTTTGTCCCTATGACACCCCGCCAAAAGACTCGCCTCGTTTTTGTGCGGACGCGTTTTCCCGGCCGGGAATTTCGCACCCCGCAGAAGGTTCTCAGTATTTTGCCGCAACGATCCGGCAGTCGTCGCAGCGGAAAGCGGGGATCGAGACCTCCAGCAAGCTGTGGGCCACCTGCACCTCGCCCTTCTGGGGATTGGCAAGCATGGCGGCGCTGTGCGTATGTTTGCTCCAGATGAGCGAGCTGCCGTTCGCCTGCAGGAAACCTTCCTCCATCTCTTTGCCGCAATTCGGGCATTTCATGTCGCAGTCACTCCTTCTTGTCGGTTTGCTTTTCCGAAATGTCGTACCGTATTATTCTTCGTCGGGGGACTTTTCCCCATCCGTTTTCTTGCGGGCCTTCTCGGCCTCGTACTCGTCGCGCTCTTTGCAGATCTTGGCCATCATTTCCTTGATCGCCTCTTTGCGGGCCTCGTCGCTCACTTCGCCCTTGTTGCCCTTCTCCTCGTCGATCCGACGGGCGTTGTTCTCGCTGAACATCATGCCCGCGACGCCCACGCCGCTGGAGAGCGCCGTCAGGATCGCGCTGCCCTCGTTTTTGCCGACATCCGAAAAAGCGGACTCAAACCCGATCTCGTCGTGCGAAACGGCCGCCGTGTAGATATGCGGGGAGACGGAGGCGTCCTCGGTCACCGCTTTTTTCGTGACCATCTGCAGGAGCAGGTAGCGGACCGTCTCGGTGCGGGCCGGGCTGACCAGGTTGCCCAGCGCGCATTTGGTCAGGTCGTGCAGGGTCATCGGGCCGCTTTCCCAAAGAATCTCCATCAGTTCTCTCTGAGCTCCGGAAAGTCGAATCATGATCATTCCTCCATAATATACTCGAAATTATTATAATTTAGATATATAATCCTCCGGTTACATTGAGGATTTCTCCCGTAATAAAGGCAGATTTCGGGCTGCCGAGAAAAAAGACCGCCTCCGCGACCTCTTCCGGCCGGCCCATCCGGCCGAGCGGCGTCTCTTCATACAGTGCGAGCCTGTCCGCTTCGGAGAGCCAGGCGTTCATATCGGTTTCGACGGCGCCGGGCGCCACGCAGTTGACCCGGATGCCGGAAGGACCCCACTCCTTCGCCAGTGCCTTGGTGTAGCCGATGACGGCCGCCTTCGCTGCGGAATAATGGCTCTCACAGCTTCCGCCGCAGAGGCCCCAGACAGAGGAGACGTTTACAATGGCGCCGCTCTGTTCCCGCAGCATCGCGGGCAGCGCCCGTTCGCAGCAGTGGTACACGCCCCGGACGTTGACGGCAAACATCCGCTCCCAGTCCTCCGGCGTGCAGTCCTGAAACAGGCCGATCTGCTGGATGCCGGCGTTGTTGACGAGGACGGAAACGCTCCCGAGCGCCGCTTCCGCGATATCAAACATCGCGTCCACCGCGGCCCGGTCCGAGACGTCGGCCTGGATGGCAACACCGCCGCATTCCGCGGCGACGGCCTCGGCCTTTTCCCGGCTGGTCTGGTAATTTACCGCGACGGCATATCCCTCCGCCGCAAATTTCCGGCAGACGGCGGCCCCGATGCCGCGGCTCCCGCCGGTGACGAGCACAACCTTTGCCAACGCATCCGCCGCCTTCCTCTGATTTATGGTAATTATACCATGAATGCGCCGTTTGCGCAATCGGGTTTTGATGCTGCCCGCCATCCGGCGCGGGGGCGGCGGAGAAGCGCTCCGGTGTGAGCTTCCGCACGCTTTTGCGGGGCGGCCTTCCGCGGTTGTGCTTTCATGCCGGCCGTGGTATACTGTTTTTTCAAAGGGGGCATGTCCTTGGAACCGACGATCCGTCTTTACGATTATGATGCGTATATCCAAACTTTTATGGCGAAGGTGCTCGCCTGCCGCGAGGAGAAAGGGAGCTGGCTGGTCGCCCTGAACCGCACGGCCTTTTTCCCGGAAGGCGGCGGCCAGTATGCCGACAACGGCACGATGGAGGAGGCCTTTGTCTCCGACGCGCACGAGCGTGAGGGCGTCGTCTGGCACACCGTCGGCCGGCCGTTCGAGCCGGGGGAGGACGTCCGTTGCAAAATCGACTGGGAGCGCCGGTTCGACTTCATGCAGCAGCACAGCGGCGAGCATATTCTTTCCGGCCTCGCCCACAAATATTACGGCGCGGCGAACGTCGGCTTCCACCTCGGGCTTGAGTCCACCACGATCGACTTCGACGTCCCGCTGACGGAGGAGGATCTTCTCCGGATCGAGACGCTCGCGAATCGGGCGGTCTGGGAGAACATCCCGCTGGAAATCATGTACCCGTCCCCGGAGGAGCTGGAGACAATCCCCTACCGCAGCAAGAAGGCACTGGAGGGAAAAATCCGCATCGTTACAATCCCCGGCTATGATATCTGCGCCTGCTGCGGAACCCATGTGCGGCGCACCGGCGAGGTCGGCCTGATCAAGGTTACCTCGTTCATGAATTATAAAGGCGGCACCCGCCTCACGCTTCTCTGCGGGAAGCGCGCGCTGCAGGACTGCCAGGGGAAGGTGCGCGACGTCAACCGGGTCACGGCCCGTCTCTCCGTCAAACCGGAGGAGCTGGACGCCGCCGTCTCGCGCCTCGAGCAGGATATCGCCGACCGCAAGATCCTCGAAGCCGGCCTCCGGCGGGAACTTTTTGATCTCAAAGCGGAGAAACTGGGCTCCGGCGCGAAGGTCTGTACGTTTGAGCACGGGCTTACACCGGATGATATCGCCCGCTACTGCCTCGTGCTCGCGGAGCGCTTCACCGTCGCGGCGGTCTTTTCCGGCGAAGGGCAAAGCTGGAAATATGCCTTTGCTTCCAAGACGGAGGACGTCCGTCCGCCGGCAGCCGCTTTCAACGCGGCCTGCGGCGGCAGGGGCGGCGGGAAACCGGAGCTCGTTCAGGGCAGTTGCGCCGCGGACCGCGCCGCGATCGAGACCTACTTCTCGGAACTCTGAAACCGCTGCTTTTTCCGCTCTCCGCTTGGGCCGGCTCGGGAAGCGTCTCCGACGGATTCTATGCCAAGCCGCCGGCGGCACCGCTTTAAGCATAACCTGCTCCGCATGGCGCAGGATAGAATACCCTCGGAATTTTTGGGCCTTCATTTTCCCCAACCCACTTTTTAATGCCAATAAAAAGACGCCCGTACCGAATGGCATAGGCGTCTTTCTTTTTATAATGGAATTATTCCTCTTCTTCCTCGTCGGGCTGATCCCAGTTGTGCCAGACATTCAGAACATCGTCGTCGTCGTCGAGGTATTCGAGCAGGCGGGCCATTTTGCTGGCCTGATGCTCGTCGTCGATGGCGTTGAGGGTCTGCGGGATATATTCCGGCTCGGCGGAGCTGTAGGTGTAGCCCATCTTCTGCAGAGCGGAGGCAACGCCGATGACGTCGTTCGGGTCGGTATAGATCTCCGCGATGCCGTCCTCATATTTGTAATCCTCGCCGCCGGCCTCCATCACGTCCTCCATCAGCTTGTCCTCGTCAAGATTTTCGTCCTCGATGAGGATGACGCCCTTGCGGTCGAACATGAAGGAGACGCAGCCGTTGGTTCCGAGGTTGCCGCCCCATTTGTCAAAATAGTGGCGGATGTCGCCGGCGGTGCGGTTGCGGTTGTCGGTCAGCGCCTCGATGATGACCGCGATGCCGCAGGGGCCGTAACCTTCATAAATAATGGTTTCAAAAGTCTCCTTGCTGCCGAGCCCGGCGGCTTTTTTTATGGTACGATCGATGTTGTCGTTCGGGATATTGTTGGCCTTTGCCTTTTGAACCAAGGCAGCCAGCTTGCTGTTATTCACAGGGTCCGGGCCGCCTTCATGAACGGCAACGGTCATTTCACGTCCGATTTTCGTGAAGATCTTGCCCCTTACGGCATCGTTTCCTTCTTTTTTACGTTTAATATTATTCCATTTGGAATGTCCGGACATTGCTCATTCGCCCCTTCGGTAAAAATGTTTTACAAAAAATTCTATCATATTTTTTTCACCATTGCAAGAAAAAACATGAGTCTCGGAGCCGAAATCCGGAACTCCCGCGCCGATTCGCCAAAACGGGCCGCCCGCGGAGACGCTAAAAAGCGCGTGCCGCAGGCCCTGTCGGAAAAAAATAAAAAGAAACCCCCGGTTTTCCTCTTGACATGACGGGCGGAACGTGCTAATATCCTATCAATCTACAAGAATGGTAGGTAAATAACATGGAGGCTTTGTTTGGGATTCTCCTAAGAGCGAACTTCCGTTTCGGGCGAATGTGCCGATGTTGATCGGAACACGGCAGCGGACGCGTTTTTTAACGCGGCTGCAAATTCGCAGGTGCGTAATATTTATAGAAAAGGGAGAGAGACATCATGTCCAAAATCTATACATCCATCGACCAGCTGATCGGCAAAACCCCGTTGCTGGAGCTCACCAATTATGAGAAGAAGAACGAACTCGACGCCAGAATCCTCGCAAAGCTGGAGTATTTCAATCCCGCCGGCAGCGTCAAGGATAGAATCGCCAAGGCGATGATCGACGACGCCGAAGCGAGGGGCCTGCTGAAGAAGGATTCCGTCATCATCGAGCCGACCAGCGGCAACACCGGCATCGGGCTTGCCTCAGTGGCGGCGGCGAGAGGCTATCGGATCCTCATCACGATGCCGGAGACTATGTCCGTGGAGCGCAGGAATCTGCTGAAGGCCTACGGCGCGGAGATCGTGCTGACGGAGGGCGCCAAAGGCATGAAGGGCGCGATCGCCAAAGCCGACGAGCTCGCCAAGGAGATCCCCAACAGCTTTATTCCGGGGCAGTTTGTCAACCCGGCGAATCCCGCGGTTCACCGTACGACCACCGGTCCGGAGATTTGGGAGGATACCGACGGAAAGGTCGATATCTTTGTGGCCGGCGTCGGCACCGGCGGCACGGTCACCGGAGTCGGCGAGTATCTGAAATCCCAAAACCCGGAGATCACGATCGTCGCCGTCGAGCCGGCCGCGTCGCCCGTGCTTTCCGGCGGAAACGCGGGCCCGCACAAGATTCAGGGCATCGGCGCGGGTTTTGTACCGGAGGTGCTGAATACCCAAATCTATGACGAGATCATCCCGGTGGAAAACGACGCCGCCTTTGCGACCGGCAAAGAGGTCGGAAAGACCGACGGCGTTCTCGTGGGGATTTCCTCCGGAGCAGCAATCTGGGCCGCGACCGAGCTTGCCAAAAGACCCGAAAACAGGGGCAAGACCATCGTAGCGCTGCTCGCCGATACCGGAGAACGATATCTTTCCACCCCGCTGTTTGCGGAATGACTTCCGCCGGAACCGGGTGTGGGATCAGGTCATGGGCAATTGCCGCCCGTGGCCTGATCTTTGTGCGTCTGAGGTACGATACCCGGCCGTTTTCTGAAGGGCGGGGGCGGGTTTGCGCGCTCGCGGATTTTTCGCTGTTTCCGCCGCAGAAGGTCGAAGGGTGCATCCGGCAAGGGGCGTCCGGAGAAAACGCAAATTAGTTTTTTAAGAGCGGAGGCCGGGTCATGATGATTTATGCGGACAATGCGGCGACCACGAAGATGAGCCGCGCGGCGGTCGATGCCATGCTGCCGTATCTTGAGACCGGTTACGGCAACCCGTCGAGCTTTCACTCGCTCGGGCAGGAGGCCGCGGCCGCCCTGCAGGGGGCGAGGGAGACCATGGCGGGATGCCTCGGCTGCACAGCCGGGGAGATCACGTTCACCTCCGGCGGCAGCGAGGCAGACAATCAGGCGATTCTCTCCGCCGCCGTGCTCGGAGAGCGGGAAGGGAAGAAGCACATCGTCTCCACGGCGTTTGAGCACCACGCGGTGCTGCACATGCTCGAGAAACTTGAGAGACAGGGTTTTGCGGTCACGCTGCTGGATGTGCACGAAACCGGCCTCGTCACGCCGGAGCAGGTCGCCTCCGCCATCCGGGAGGATACCTGCCTGGTGACGGTCATGTACGCCAACAACGAGATCGGTACGCTCCAGCCGATTGCGGAGATCGGGGCCGTCTGCCGGGAGAGGGGCGTGCTCTTTCATACCGATGCCGTACAGGCCGCGGGGCACCTGCCGATCGACGTAGGGGAGCAGAAGATCGATCTGCTCTCCCTGTCCGCGCACAAATTCCACGGCCCCAAGGGCGCCGGCCTGCTCTACGCCAAAAAAGGCGTCCCGCTCGCGAGCGTCATCGAGGGCGGTGCGCAGGAACGCGGCAGGCGCGCGGGGACGGAGAACGTCCCGGCCATCATGGGCATGGCGGCGGCTTTTAAGGAGGCCTGCGGGCGGGCCGGGGAGAACGCCGCGGCGGTTTCTGCGCTCCGGGAACGGCTGACCGCCGGGCTTTCCAAAATTCCGGGCTCGTTCCTGAACGGCGACCCGGAGCGCCGGCTTCCCGGCATCGTAAATTTTTGCATCGAGGGCATCGAGGGCGAATCCCTGCTTCTGCTGCTCGATCAGGCGGGCATTTGCGCCTCGTCCGGTTCCGCCTGCGCGTCGGGCTCGCTCGATCCGAGCCACGTTCTGCTGGCGATCGGCAGAACCCGCGAACTTGCGCGCGGGTCGCTGCGTCTCTCGCTCTGCGAGTGGAATACCGAAGAAGAGATTGAGCGAATCCTGAGCACGGTGCCGGCGGCGGTGGAGACCCTGCGCGGCCTGCGTTCCGGCCGGCAGACGCCGGAACAGGAAAACGGACAAGATGCCGGGGCGGCGGAAGAGAGAGCCGCCGCCCGATTTTACAAAGAAATCTGATTTTATTTTTCGATTTTTCAGACGCGGATTTTTTGCGGCGCGGAGATCTCTGATCTGGCAGGGCCACAGGGATAAAAAATACAAAGAACGGATTGCCGGGGTTATTGAAATGAGCCAAAAAGCACTGATTGCCATGAGCGGCGGCGTGGATTCCAGCGTGGCCGCACTGCTGATGCAGGAAATGGGCTACGACTGTATCGGAGCCACGATGCGCCTGTTTCAAAATGAAGATGCGGGTGTGCCGCGGGAGAAATCCTGCTGCTCGCTCGACGACGTCGAGGACGCGCGCAGCGTCGCCTGCGGCCTCGGCATGCCATATTACGTCTTTAACTTTACGGAGGACTTCCGGTCGGAGGTCATCTCCCGGTTTATCTCCTCCTATGAGAGCGGAGCCACGCCCAACCCCTGTATCGACTGCAACCGAGCCATGAAATTCGGCAGACTGTATCGGCGCGCCGGGATGCTGGGCTGCTCCTGTGTCGTGACGGGCCATTACGCGCGGATCGAACAGAAGGACGGCCGTTATCTGCTAAAAAAGGCGGCGGACGAGACCAAGGACCAGAGCTACGTCCTGTATTTTCTGACGCAGGAGCAGCTTGCCCATACGCGGTTTCCCCTCGGGAACCTGCATAAGGCCGAGGTCCGGCGGATCGCGGAGGCGCACGGCTTTGTCAACGCCCGGAAGCACGAGAGTCAGGATATCTGTTTTGTGCCCGACGGCGATTACGCGGGGGCCATCGAGAGGCTTTCCGGAAAAATCTGCCCCTGCGGGAATTTCATCGACCGCAGCGGTGCCGTCCTCGGCGAGCACCGGGGGATCATCCGCTATACGGTGGGGCAGAGGAAGGGCCTCGGCCTGTCGCTGCAGGAGCCGATGTATGTGTGCGAAAAGAGAGCGGAGGACAACACGGTGGTTCTCGGCAGGGATGCGGATCTGTATTCAAGGGAGCTGGACGCGGCGGAATGTAACTGGATTGCATTTGAAAATCCTCCGGAGAGCATGCGCGTCAAAGCGAAGGTCCGCTACCGGCAGCCGGAGCAGTGGGCGACGGTGATGCCCACCGGGGCCGGCACGATCCACCTTGTTTTCGACGAGCCGCAGCGCGCCGTCGCAAAGGGCCAGGCGGTGGTGCTGTACGACGGGGAGACCGTGCTCGGCGGAGGAATCATCTGCGGATGAACCTTCCACGGAGAAGAAAGCTTTGGGGAAAACTTTCTTCGTGAAAAGCCTTTTTCGGCGGGCCTTTATTTAAGGGAAACCGGATTGATTCTTTCCTTCGCCCCGTGCTATAATATCCGCAGAACAGCCATAGTGCCGTTGTCCGGCGGCCCGCCTGCGGCGATGAAGGATGATGCCCCGCCGGCTCTATTTTTGCGGCATCGTGCGCGAGAAACAGCCGCCGCCGCTTTTTCACGGTTCTCTGCGGCAGCCGGGTATTTCAAAAGGGGCCGTGACCGATCATAATCAAAAATTGGGGGTGTGCCGCATGATGGTTTCCACAAAGGGGAGATACGCCCTGCGCGTGATGGTGGATCTCTCGGAGCATAATATGGGGGCCTATATTCCGCTGAAGGATATCGCCGAGCGGCAGGAGATCTCACAGAAATATCTCGAGAGCATCATGACGGTGCTCTCAAAGGCCGGCTTTGTCGACGCGATTCATGGAAAGGGCGGCGGCTATAAACTGAGCCGCGGTCCGGAGGAATATACCGTGGGCAGCGTGCTGAAGCTGACGGAGGGCACACTTGCGCCGGTCGCCTGTCTCGAGCAGGCGTGCAACTCCTGCAAACGGGCGCCGGAGTGCCGGACGCTTCCGATGTGGGCCGAGCTGAACCGCCTGATCGATCAGTTCTTTGAGGGCATCACCGTGGCGGATCTCGCCAAAAAAAGTTCCGGCGGGGAATATGTGATATAGACGCAGAAGGAGAAGCCGGGCGGCGTTTCGTGCCGCCGGCGGACCGGTTTCCGGAGCGGCATCTCCGCCGATGGGCAGCTTGTGAAAAAATGCGCCCGGCGGATCGGGATTCCCCTTGTCCGCCCGATTCCGGAGCGGCATCCGGGCGGAGCGCGGGCGGGGAATTTGCTTCGCCGCGTTCCTTTTTCTTCTTATCCAAAAATAAAAGCCGGGAGGCAAGGGAATTTCCCCATGTCTCTCAGCTTTTTTGTTTATCTGTTATATTTCGGGCCCGGCCTCGGCTTCGGGAGTCGTCTTCGCTTCGGCCATCCGCGGCTCCGGCGGATGGGATATGGTGCCGGGAAAAGGATGCCGAAGGGAGCAGGCCGGAGGGATTCCTTTTTTGGAGCCCGTCTTCCTGCCGCTCCGGTGTGCCGGCGGGCCGCTTTTTATCCGATCAGAAGCTGAAGCAGCAGCCCGGTCAGCGCCGAGACCGCAAACAGCAGCGCCGTGATGTGCAGGCATTCCTTCCGGTCGCGGTCCGTGCGGAACAGCACGAGCAGGCCGAGCCCCGCGCCGGAGGACAATCCGGCCATCGCAGAGCCGAAGCTCAGCGCGCCCTCCGCATAAAGCTCGGCGATCACAACGGAGGCGGCGCAGTTCGGGATCAGCCCGATCAGCGCGGCAAGAATCGGCTGCAGCAGACTGCCGCTCATCAGCACGCTCCCGAGCCGGTTCTCACCGATCAGCCCGATCAGCAGATTGAAGGAGAAGATCACCGCCAGCAGAAACCCGAAGACCTGCAGCGTATGCAGAATCGCGGAGACCAGAATGCCGCCCTCGCCCTCCGTATGGCAGCGGCAGTGCTCCTCGCGGACGGCCTCGAGATCCTTCTGCGGCGCTTTCAGGATTCCGCTGAAATCGACGGCGAGCCCGGTCACCGTGGCGAGCACGATTTTTGCGAGCAGCAGGGGCAGGATCTTCCCGGCGCTCTCCGGATGGGAGAGCAGCACCGGCACGGCCTCGTCGCTCGTGGAGATGAAGACGGCCAGCAGCGTGCCCGCCGTGACCAGACGGTTGGCATACAGGTTCGCCGCCGCCACGGAGAAGCCGCACTGCGGCACGCAGCCGAGCACGGCCCCGGCCACGGCGCCCGCTCTTCCGAATTTCTGCAGGGAGGTGACGAATCTTTCTCCGGCCCGGTGTTCCAGAAATTCGATCAGCAGGTATGCGCCGAAGAGAAACGGCAGCATTTTGAGACCGTCCAGAACGGTATCGAGCAGGAGGCCAAGCAGGGTTTCCAGCATGAAGAAGGTCCTCTTTTCCATAGAAGTCGAATACAGAATTTCATTATGATATATGAATCAAACTTTGTCAATAGAAATTGAAGAAATAAAAGAAACGGCTTAAAAAAGACATTCTTTTTCGGAAGCACAGCAAAACCTATTCATATATGAGCTTCCTTTCACATGTTCAGATGATCCCATTTTTCGGGACGGAGGATCCGGCCCCGCTTTTCCCTGTGCCCGTTCTCCACCCGGAAAACCATCCTATTTTTGATTTCCCCCAGGCATTCCGTTTTCGGAGAAAAAAGGCGGCCCGGGGCGCTGCTTTTTTCGCCGTGGATCGAATTTCCTCCCCGTTTTCTCTTTTCCGCGGCGTTTCCCTGTCAATTCGCCCGCCGTCCGCGAATAGGATTTACCGAAGCCGAAAGGGGGAGGGGTATGATGGATGTGTCTCAAAGGCGGAAGGAAACATGGAAGCTCGCGCTGGCGGTGACGGGTGCCGCGCTCGTCATCTTCCTCGCGCTGGGGATCTTCGTTTATAAAGCAGTTGCGGAGGGCGGCCCGCATCTGCCGATCTATTCGGTCGAGACCGACGAGAAGAAGGTGGCCGTCACGGTCAACTGTGCCTGGGGGGATGCCGACATCCCGGAGCTGCTCGAGCTGTTCGAAGAATATGATGTGGAGGCGACGTTTTTCATTCTTGGCCAGTGGGCCGAAAAATATCCGGATTCCACGAGGGCGATCGCGGAGGCCGGCCATGAGATCGGCTCCCACAGCAACACCCATCCGAACATGGCCGGCATCGGGGAGGGGAGAATCCGGGAGGAGCTGGATCGCTCGGCGGAACATATCGAGCGGGCCTGCGGGATCAAACCGGTACTTTTCCGCGCGCCGTCCGGCTCCTACGACAACCAGCTGATCGATGTGGCGGCGAAGCTCGGCTACCGGACGATCCAGTGGGATGTCGACAGCCGGGACTGGCAGAATCCGAGCGCGGAGGAGATGGCGGAAAAGGTGCTTTCGGCGGTTGGGCCGGGCAGTATTCTGCTGTTCCATTCCGGCGCGGAGAATACCCCGGAAGCCCTTGCGATGATTTTGCAGGAGCTTTCCACGCAGGGCTACCAATTTGTCAAGATCTCGGATCTGATTTATCAGGAGGAGTATTCGATCGACAGCGCCGGGCGTCAGGTGAGCCTCGCAAAGAAGAGCGCCGCGGGCTGAATTTTCGGATGGCTTTCAAATGATTGTTTACAAAAAAAGGCTTTTCCCCGGGCAAAAACGCGTGTATACTTTCAGTTGGAAGAAACCGGTTTTGTTAAAGAAATCGGGAAGGGAGGTTCGGTTGGATGAAGAAATTTCTTTCGGCGGCGATGGCGTGCGTGTTTTTGCTGACGCTTTCCGGCTGTGATGTCTCCGGCCTTACGGAAAAGGGGGAGGCGTGGTATCAAAAGGCGGAATCGGCCTGGGATTCCTTCAAAGAGGAAGTGGCGGTATATGGATACGAGCCTTCCGACGAGGTCCGCGAGGCCTTCCGGGATGCCGCCGCCGATACCTCCGCTTCCGCGAAGGCGTATCTCCGGGGAGAAGGGAGTTTTCTCAAGGCGACGGCGGAGCTTCTCGGCGAAACCGGAGAGGTGACGAAAGGGCTGCGCGCGGAGATTGCTGCCGCGGCGAAGGAACATCCCGGCGACCGGGAGGGATTCTCCAAGGCGGTGGATTCCATCCTGCTCGACCGGGTGGCGGCCTATGAAAAAGCGGTTTCGGAGGTCTATGCCGCGGAGGACTGATCCGCGGCCTTTTTCCCGGGCGGCGTCGGCCGCCCTTTTTTCATGCAGGTTTTTCCGGGCCGGCTTTCGCCCGGGAAAGCTCTTCTCAGACGAAGCCCGCGCTTCCATAAAATGAAAGAATGAATGGGAATCCCGCATTTGTTGCACCTTAATGCAAAAAATCCCGAATTTTAGCCAAAGATCCGAGAGCGCCCCTTGATTTTTGCAGGAGGAAGCGATATCATGAATCACAGAACAGACGAATGGGAGGCGCATTTGAAATGGCAAAAGATCTGCTTCATCGCATTTCCGAGAGAATGCATGAATTTTCCAAAGGCCAGAAACGCATCGGGAGCTTTATTCTGGAGCATTATGACAAAGCGGCTTTTATGACCGCGGCTCGGCTCGGGGAAGCGGTCGGTGTCAGCGAATCCACCGTCGTCCGGTTTGCGTCGGAGCTCGGCTACGACGGCTATCCGGAGCTTCAGCGCGCGCTGCAGGAGATGATCCGCAACCGCCTGACCACCGTCCAGCGCATCGAGATCACCAGTGACCGCATGAGCAGCTCCGACGTGCTCTCCAAGGTGCTCAATATGGATATCGAAAAAATCAGAAGGACGCTCGAGGAGACCTCTGTTGAGGAATTCAACAAGGTCGCGGACGCCATCGTCGCCGCGAGGCATATTTACATCCTCGGGGTGCGCAGCTCTGCCTCTCTGGCGAGCTTTCTGAGTTTTTATTTCTATAAGATTTTCGACAATGTCCGCAACGTCGCGACCAGCAGCACAAGCGAGGTTTTTGAGCAGATCATGAATATCGGCCCGGGGGATGTCTTCATCGGCATCACCTTCCCGCGGTATTCGCAGCGCACCGTAAAGGCGGCCAAGTTTGCCAAGGATAAGGGTGCCACCGTCATCGCGCTGACCGACAGCCCGACTGCGCCGATCGTCGCCTACGCGGATAATCTGATGCTGGCGCGCAGCGACATGGCCTCCTTCGCGGATTCTCTGGTGGCGCCGCTCTCCCTGATCAACGCCCTGATCGTTGCCATCGGCAACCGCCGCAAGGCCGAGATCTCCGCCACGTTTGCCCAGCTCGAAAGCATCTGGGAGGAGTACAACGTCTACGCGAAAACGGATGACCGAGATACGCCCAATGTCTGAATACGACGCGATCGTCGTCGGCGCCGGCGCGGCCGGATGCGTGGCGGCCGGATTCGCGGCGAGGCGCGGCCGGAAGATCCTTCTTCTGGAACGGAATCCCCGCCCCGCGCGGAAGATCCTCGTCACGGGCAAGGGCCGCTGCAACCTGACGAACGACTGCCCGCCGGAGGAATTCCTGCGGCATGTCCGCAGCAACGCGCGTTTTCTGACCGGAGCGATCAGCAGGTTCCCGCCCGCCGCGGCGATGGAGCTGTTTGAGAGCCTCGGCGTCCCGCTCAAGACGGAGCGCGGCCGGCGCGTCTTTCCGGTGTCGGATAAGGCGATGGATATCGCCGACGCGCTGCAGCGTCTGATTCACGAAAAAAACATCACCAAGGCCGAGGGACGCGCCGTCTCCCTGCGGATTGAGGACGGCGTGCTCACCGGGATCCGTACGGAGGACGGGGCGGTCTATTCTGCCCGGAACGTGCTCATCGCGTCCGGCGGCATGACCTACCCGGCCACCGGATCCACCGGCGACGGCTACGATCTGGCGAGGCAGGCCGGCCATACGGTCACGGAGCTGCGGCCCTCGCTGGTCGGCGTGCTCACGGAGGAGGATTTTTCCGCGCTCGAGGGGCTTTCGCTCAAAAACGTGAAGCTCATCCTGCTTTCCGAGGATAAAAAGAAGCCGGTTTATGAGGAGAACGGCGAGATGCTGTTCACCCGTTACGGCATTTCCGGCCCGCTCGTGCTCACAGCCTCCGCCTATATGAGCGGCCCGTGCCCCTCCTACCGGATGGAGATCGACTGGAAGCCCGGCCTCTCCGCGGAGGAGCTGGACCGCCGAATCCTGCGGGATTTTTCGGAGCGGCAGAACCGGGATTTTATTAACGCTTTGGATGCTCTGCTGCCGGCGACCGCCGTGCCCTTCGTTGTCGGGCAGAGCGGGATTCCGGGCGGCTTAAAGGTCCATCAGATCACCAAAGAGCAGCGCGCGGCGCTGATTTCGGCGATGAAATCCTTCCGGGTCACGCCCAGGGCGCTGGACCGGATGGAGGGCGCCGTGGTGACGGCGGGCGGCGTTTCGGTAAAGGAAATCAATCCGAAGACCATGGAGTCGAAGCTGTTGCCGGGGCTCTATTTAGCCGGCGAGGTGCTGGATGTGGATGCCGAGACCGGCGGCTACAACCTGCAGATTGCCTTTGCGACCGGTTTCTGCGCCGGGAGCGCAATTTGACGGAGATTCACGAAAAAAACGGCCGCCGCTTTCGGCGGTCTTGATATGAGAAAAACGGAATCGCCTGTTTTGCCGAGAAAAGCTGTTTTTGTTCCGGCCCCGCGCCGGGAGGAGAGCCGGGCACAACATGGCGAAAAAGGAAGACAAAAAACCGGCCGCCGCCTTTGGCGGTCTTGATATGAGAAAAATGAAATCGCCTGTTTTGCCGAGAAAAGCGGTTTTTGTTCCGGCCCCGCGCCGGGAGGAAGGCCGGGCGCAGCATGGCGAAAAGGGAAGACAAAAAACCGGCCGCCGCCTTTGGCGGTCTTGATATGAGAAAAATGAAATTGCCTGTTTTGCTGAGAAAAGCGGTTTTTGTTCCGGCCCCGCGCCGGGAGGAAGGCCGGGCGTAACATGGCGAAAAAGGAAGGATCACCCATGAAAGTTGCAATAGACGGCCCCGCCGGTGCGGGAAAAAGCTCGGTCGCGCGCGCGGTGGCGGATTTGCTGGGATTCCTCTATGTCGACACCGGCGCTCTATATCGGGCGGCGGCGCTCTATGCGATCCGCAGAGGCGTGGATCCCGGGGATGCGGAACACGTTCTGCCGCTTTTGGCGGAGATGAAGCCGGAGCTCAGCTATGAGGATGGGGAGCAGCGCGTTCTGCTGGACGGAGAGAATGTCTCCGCCCTGATCCGGACGGAGCAAGTCTCCGCCGGCGCCTCGGCGATCTCGGCGATCCCGGAGGTGCGGGAATTTCTGTTTCATCTGCAGCGGGATATCGCGGAGAAGAACGATGTCGTCATGGACGGCCGGGATATCGGCACGGTGGTGCTGCCGGATGCGGAAATCAAGATTTTTCTGACCGCCGAGCCGGAGATCCGGGCAAAGCGGCGTATGCTGCAGCTGGCGGAAAAGGGCGTCCATGCGGAATATGAGGATGTGCTGGCGGATATCCGGCGCCGGGACTGGAACGATTCCCATCGGGCGGCCGCCCCGCTGATGATTGCGGAAGGCGCCACCCTGCTGGATAGTTCCTTCCTCAGCGAGAAGGAGACCGCCCTGCGTGTCGTTGAAATGATCGGAAAGGCGGCGGACGCGTGAAGCTTACCTTCCTTAAAAAAGTGGCATGGGTGCTCTTCCGCTTTCTTTTTCGGCTCGAGTACGAGGGGCTTGAGAATCTTCCGGACGGCGGGAGCTATCTTGTCTGCCCGAACCACCGTTCCTATATGGATCCCCTTTTCGTAGGCGACCGGCTTCCGCTCGAGCGGACCAAATTTATGGTGAAGGTCGAGCTCATGCGCCGGCCGTTTTTTGGCTGGTTTCTGAGGAAGCTCGGCTGCTTCGGCGTCGACCGCGGCAAGGGGGATCTCGCCGCCGTCGAGACTGCGGTAAACCTTGTCCGGGAGGGCGGCATTCTTATGATCTTCCCGGAGGGCACCAGAAGCCGCGAGGCCGAGATGAAGCCGTTTAAGACCGGCGCCGCCTTTATCGCGAAGCACACCGGCGCGGGCATCGTTCCCGTGGCGATTGATTTTAACGGCCGGCTCCGGCTGTTCAAAAAGGTCACGGTTCGTTTCGGAACATTTATATCCAATGGGGAGCTCGGCAACTCCCTGCATAAAGCGTCCAACCTGATCCGCGAGAGAATCGACGCGATGCTGGAGGCGGCAAAATGGAGCTGATTCTTGCGAAAACCGCCGGTTTCTGCTTCGGGGTGAAGCGCGCGGTCGAGACGGCGGAGCGCTTTGCCGAGAGGGGAGAGCCGGCCGCGACGCTCGGCGAGCTGATCCATAATCCGGATGTGGTCGGGGAACTGGCCAAAAAAGGCGTGCCGCCGGTCGCCTCTCCGGAAGAGTGCCCGCCGGGGGCCACCCTGATCATCCGTTCCCACGGCGTTTCGCCGGAAGTGATCCGCAGGATCGAGGAACTTGGTATCCCGTTTTGCGACGCGACCTGCCCCTTTGTCGAAAAGATCCACCGCATCGCCGACGAGTGCACCGCAGCCGGGGACATCCTTCTCATCATGGGGGATCCCGACCACGCGGAGACAAAAGGCATCCTCGGCCACTGCGGAGAAAATGCGGCCGTACTGCGGAATCTGGGTGAACTGGAGAGATATGCGAAAAATGAGGCTCCATATGGCGAAAAATGTCATACGCTTCTTTCCCAGACCACCTTTTTAAGGTCGGAATGGAAAAAATGCGAAGAATTTGGGAAAAAAGTCTATACAAATTTAAAAATATTTGATACAATATGCCATGATGCCTATACTAAACAAACGGAGGCGGAACTTCTTTCCAAGCGCTGTGACCGCATGATCATCGCGGGCGGCAAAAAAAGCTCCAATACCGCAAGGCTTTACGAGACCTGTGCAGCGAATTGTCCTTCCGTTCTGGTGGAGGAACCCTCCGAGCTTCGGCGGATGGATTGGACAGGCTGTAAAGTCATAGGTGTCACTGCCGGTGCGTCAACCCCGTCCGGCATCATTAAGGAGGTTCTTGAAACAATGAGTGAGATTCTGGAAAACAAACCGGAAGAGGAAATGAGCTTTGCGGAGCTGCTCGACCAATCTTTTAAAAACGGTATTCACAACGGCGAAAAGGTTACCGGAAGAGTGGAAGGTTTTACCCCGATGAACGAGATCATCGTCAGCGTAGGGACCAAACACACCGGCTATGTCGCGCCGGAAGAACTGAGCGAAGACCCGAACGTCAAACCTCAGGATATCGTCAAAGTCGGCGATGAGCTTCAGCTGATCGTTTTACACGTCGACGACAGAGAGGGCACCGTTTCCCTGTCCAAAAAGAAGATTGATGCCGAGCAGAATTTCCAGAGAGTGGCGGATGCCGCTGAGTCCGGAGAGATTCTTGAAGGCGTCGTGGTCGAGGTCGTCAAAGGCGGCGTCATTGCCGTCACAGACGGAATTCGCGTGTTTATTCCCGCTTCCCAGGCTACCGCATCCCGCAATGAGCCCCTTGAAGGTTTGCTGAAACAGAATGTCCGCTTCAGGATCCTCGAGGTCAATCCGGGCCGCAAACGTGCGATCGGCTCCATCCGTTCCGTCCTCTCCGAGGAGAGAAAGGCCCGCGAATCCACGTTCTGGGATGAAATCGAACCCGGCATGGTCTATACCGGCAAGGTCAAATCCCTCACTTCCTATGGCGCATTTGTCGATCTCGGCGGAGTCGACGGTATGGTTCATGTCTCCGAGCTGAGCTGGCTCCGGGTCGCCCATCCGTCCGATGTCGTCAAAGTCGGCGATACGCTGGAAGTCTATGTCAAGGATGTCGACAAAGAGGCCAAGAAGATTTCTCTCGGCTACAAGAAGCCGGAGAACAATCCTTGGGAGATCCTCAGAAGAGAGTATCCGGTCGGCACGGTCTGCACCGTGAAGGTTGTCTCCATGACCGCCTTCGGCGCGTTTGCCCAGGTCATTCCGGGCATCGACGGCCTGATCCATATCTCCCAGATTTCTTATGACCGCATCGCGAAACCGCAGGATGTGCTCTCCGTCGGCCAGGAGGTCGAGGTTAAGATCACCGACATCGATTTCGACAAAAAGCGCGTCAGCCTCTCTATCAAAGCCCTGCTCGAGCCTCCGGTCAGGACCGAGGCGCCCGAAGAAGTTCCCGCCGAAGTTCCTGTTGAAGCTCCCGCCGAGGAATAATCGGGAATTACATACTTGTGCAGAGAGCCTTCGCCTGTTTCGGGCGGGGGCTTTTTTTATTAGGAGCCGCGGATCGGCCGGCGTTTTCCTTGAAAACCGCCGTGGATCGTGGTATTCTGAATCCAGAGAAAAATATGGCGCAAATGCGCAGAAACGGGGATCATATGGCAAGGGACAATTATAATTTGAGCATGCTCACGGATTTTTACGAGATGACCATGTCCAACGGCTATCTCCGTGAAGGAATGGGCGACACGGAGGTCGTCTTCGACATGTTTTTCCGGGAGGTTCCGGATCACGGCGGCTTCGCCATCTGTGCCGGTCTGGAGCAGCTGATCGCGTATTACAGCGGCCTCTCCTTTGATGACGAGGACATCGCCTACCTCCGCGGGAAGGGAATCTTCAGCGAGGAGTTTCTGGAGTATCTCCGGCATTTTAAATTCGCATGCGACGTCTGGTCGGTCCCGGAGGGCACGCCGGTCTTTCCGGGCGAGCCGATCGTCGTCGTCAAAGGCCCGGTCATTCAGGCACAGCTCGTCGAGACGATGACGCTGCTTACGCTTAACCACCAGTCCGTGATCGCGACCAAGGCCGCCCGCGTCGTGCACGCCGCGGAAGGCAGGGCAATTATGGAATTCGGTTCCCGCCGTGCGCAGAGCGCGCAGGCCGCGATCCTCGGCGCGCGCGCGGCCTATATCGGCGGCGTCGGCGCGACCGCCTGCACCATCACCGACCGGGATTACGGCGTCCCCGCCGTCGGCACCATGGCCCACAGCTGGGTGCAGCTTTTCCCATCCGAATATGAGGCGTTCAAAAAATACGCCGAGACCTATCCCACCGGCTGCGTGCTGCTGGTCGACACCTACAACGTGCTCAAATCCGGCGTGCCGAACGCCATCAAAGTATTCGACGAAGTTCTGAAGCCTCTGGGCATCCGTCCCAAAGGCGTCCGGATCGACAGCGGCGATATCGCCTTTCTCTCCAAGCAGACGAGGAAGATGCTCGACGGGGCCGGCTATCCGGACTGCGGCATCGTCGCCTCCAACGCGCTGGACGAGTACCTGATCAGCGACTTGATCCACCAGGGCGCCTGTGTCAACAGCTTCGGCGTCGGGGAGAACCTGATCACGGCCAAAAGCGATCCGGTCTTCGGCGGCGTCTACAAGCTGGCCGCGGTCGAGAGAAACGGCGTGCTCGAGCCGACTATCAAGATCAGCGAGAGCGTCGGCAAGATCACGAACCCCGGCTTCAAAACGTTCTACCGCTTTTATGATAAAGAGAGCGGCAAGGCTTGCGCGGATTATGTCTGCCTCCGTAGCGAGCCCGCGCCGGATACCTCCGCACCGTTTGAGATCTTCGATCCGAATGCGACTTGGAAGCGCAAGGAACTGGAAAACGTCGAGGCAAGGGAGATGCTGGTACCGATCTTTCTGCACGGAAAGCGGGTCTACGAGTGCCCTCCGCTCCGGGAAGTGAAAAACTACTGCGCCGCCCAGCTCGACACCCTTTGGGAAGAGCTCCGGCGCCTCGAGTATCCGCACAAGTATTACGTCGACCTCTCTCAGGAGCTCTGGTCGCTCAAGGATTCCATGCTCCACCGCGCCGAGTACTGACCCTGCCCGCCGGATCCTTTAAGAAAAATAGAACAAAACGGCCGGAGGGAAGACCTCCGGCTGTCTTTATATGGGTTTCGTCATCACACATGCCGCGCACAGGCGGTCGGGGCAAGTTGCCGGGCCCGGATTGAGGGGAAAATCCCGGCGCTTTTTTTCATCTGCGCCGACGGCAGGGAACCGTCGGCCGCCTCTCTCCGGAATTCCGGAAACGCCGCTCCGCACCCCTTCTTCGATCCCGGCAGGGAGTGCGGACAAGGGATTGGCACCTTCCTCCGCGCCTTCCGCGAAGGGCCTTACCGCCCGCCCGCACCGGTTGCTTTCCCCTACTTAACCTATAATAAATTGTCGCTTTTTTGCAGAGAGACAAAAAACGGGGGAAAGCAGGTCGGCCCGGGACGGATTTTTTCCACAGCCGCCGGGCCGGAAAAAACTTTGGATTTCCAGAAAACAGATCGCATAAACTTTCATGAAACACAAAATTGATGCAAAAATATACAAAAAAGAAACGCGTGGTTTCGTGGACTGTTTTTTCATAAGAAAAGAAAAATGTGGAAATAATTCCCCCTCCGCATAGCCGGGGGCGTATTGGCCAAAAATCCGCAAAAGAGGGTTTCTGCTTTATACCTATAGAAATAGGTAAAAAAATAGGCGCAAGGCCCCAAAAAGGCCTTGACACCTTTCACAAAAAGCAATATAATAATAAAATGTACCATAATGGATACCTGTGCCGTACAAAGACTATCTTACCACAAATTGTGCGGGAATGCAAGTAGTCCCAACGAAAAAAATGACGTAAATACGGATGAATGGAGTGGGCTAAATTTGGTAAATATGAAACCTGTCACGCTCGGCAAGAATGTCCGCATGAGTTTCGCTAAGATCAATGAAGTCCTCGAGATGCCGAACCTGATCGAGGTACAGAAGGCTTCATACCAGTGGTTTCTTGACGAGGGACTGAGAGAGGTTTTCCGCGACGTTTCCGCAATTTCCGATTATTCCGGCAACCTGATCCTCGATTTCATTGATTATCATCTCGAAAAAGAGCCGAAATATTCCATCGAGGAATGCAAGGAGCGCGACGCGACCTATGCTGCGCCGCTGCGTGTCCGTGCAAGGCTCCAAAACAAAGAGACCGGTGAAATCAAGGAACAGGATATTTTTATGGGCGATTTCCCGATCATGACCGAGAGCGGCACCTTTGTGATCAACGGCGCGGAGCGCGTCATCGTCTCCCAGCTGGTCCGTTCTCCGGGTGTCTACTACGGCCTGGCCTACGACAAAACCGGGAAAAAACTGTTTTCGAGCACGGTCATCCCGAACCGCGGCGCCTGGCTCGAATATGAGAGCGATCAGAACGATGTGTTTTACGTCCGCATCGATAAGAACCGCAAGCTCCCGGTCACGACTTTCATCCGCGCGCTGGGCCTTGGCAGCGATACTCTGATCCGCGATTATTTCGGCGACGAGCCGATGCTCGAGGCCACCATCGAGAAGGACGGCACCAAATCGATGGAAGAGGCCCTGCTTGAGGTCTACCGCAAGCTTCGTCCGGGCGAGCCGCCGACCATCGAGAACAGCCAGACTCACCTTGCAAACCTGTTTTTTGATCCGAGGAGATACGACATCTCCAACGTCGGCAGATATAAATACAACAAAAAGCTTTCCCTGACCAGACGCGTCGCCGGCGCCACGCTGACAAGGCCGGCCGCCGATCCGCTGACCGGCGAAGTGCTGTTTGAGGCCGGCTCCGCGCTCACGAGGGAAGACGGCGCGCTGCTCGACAAAAAGGGCGTCAAGGAAGTCTTCGTCGATGCCGGAAACGGCCGCGAGATCAAGGTGATCTCCAACAACATGGTCAACGCCGAGGATTTTCTCCCGCTGACGAAGGAAGAGCTGGAGAAGCTCTTTGTCGACGACAAGGTCCGCTTCACCGTGCTCTGCGACATCATGGAGCAGGCCGGAGACGACAGGGAGACGCTGGTCGCCCTGATTAAAGACAACGTCGACGAGCTGGTGCCGAAGCATATCGTCATCGACGACATCTATGCTTCCATCAATTATATGTGCAATCTCTACTGGGGATTCGGCAATGTGGATGATATCGACCATCTGGGCAACCGCCGCGTCCGCTGCGTCGGCGAGCTTTTGCAGAACCAGTTCCGCATCGGCTTCAGCCGGGTAGAGCGCGTGATCCGCGAACGCATGACGATCCAGGCACAGGACAGCGAAACCATCACGCCGCAGGGCCTGATCAACATCCGTCCGGTCGTCGCCGCGATCAAGGAGTTCTTTGGTTCCTCTCCGCTCTCCCAGTTCATGGATCAGACGAACCCGCTGGCCGAGCTGACGCACAAGCGCCGTCTCTCCGCCTTAGGCCCGGGCGGCCTTTCGCGTGACCGCGCGGGATTTGAGGTCCGAGACGTACACTACAGCCACTATGGCCGCATGTGCCCGATTGAGACGCCGGAAGGCCCGAACATCGGACTCATCTCCTATCTTGCCACGTATGCCAGAATCAACAAATACGGCTTCGTCGAGGCGCCGTTCCGCAAGGTGGACAAAGCCACCGGAACCGTGCTGGACGAAGTGGAATATATGACCGCGGATGTCGAGGACGACTACGTCGTCGCGCAGGCCAACGAGCCGCTCAACGAGTTCGGCCGTTTTGCCAAACCCAAGGTCAACACCCGTTATAAAGACGAATTCATCGAGGTCGAGTCCGCTCGCGTCGATTACATGGACGTCTCGCCGAAGATGGTCGTCTCCGTCGCGACCGCCATGATCCCGTTCCTCGAGAACGACGACGCGAACCGCGCCCTGATGGGATCCAACATGCAGAGGCAGGCGGTTCCGCTGCTCAAAACCGAAAACCCGATCGTCGGCACCGGCATGGAATATAAGGCGGCCGTCGATTCCGGCGTGGTCGTGCTCGCGAAGCATGCCGGCTACGTCTCTCGTTCCTGCGCCGACCAGATCATCATCCAGCGCGACGACGGCGAGGGCGAGGACGTCTATAGAATGGTCAAGTTCCTCCGCTCCAACCAGGGCACCTGCATCAACCAGCGCCCGGTCGTCACGAAGGGCGAGCACGTCGCCGAGAAGCAGGCCATCGCCGACGGCCCGGCCACCTGCAACGGGGAGATTTCGCTCGGTAAGAACGTGCTCATCGGCTTCATGACCTGGGAAGGCTACAACTACGAGGACGCCGTGCTGATCAACGAGAAGCTGGTCCGCGACGATACATTCACCTCCGTCCATATTGAAGAATACGAGCTTGAAGCCCGCGACACCAAACTCGGACCCGAGGAGATCACCCGCGACATCCCGAACGTCGGCGAGGACGCCCTCAAAGAGCTCGACGACCGCGGCATCATCCGCATCGGCGCCGAAGTTCGTGCCGGAGATATTCTGGTCGGCAAGGTCACGCCGAAGGGCGAAACCGAGCTGACCGCCGAGGAACGCCTGCTCCGGGCCATCTTCGGCGAGAAGGCAAGAGAGGTCCGGGATACCTCCCTGCGCGTGCCGCACGGCGAGTACGGCATCATCGTGGATGTCAAGGTCTTTACCCGTGAGAACTGCGACGAGCTGAACCCCGGCGTCAACATGGTGGTCCGCTGCTATATCGCCCAGAAGAGAAAGATCTCCGTCGGCGACAAGATGGCCGGACGCCACGGCAACAAGGGCGTCGTCTCCCGCATTTTGCCGCAGGAGGATATGCCGTACCTGCCGGATGGCCGCCCGCTGGACATCGTCCTGAATCCGCTGGGTGTTCCGTCCCGTATGAATATCGGACAGGTCCTTGAGGTGCACCTCGGGAGAGCCGCCGCCGCTTTGGGCTACAAAGTCATGACGCCGGTCTTCGACGGCGCGCATGAGGGCGATATCCGCGAGCTGCTGCAGCAGGCAGGGCTCGACGAAAGCGGCAAATCAAAGCTCCGCGACGGGCGCACCGGCGAGTTTTTCGACAACGAAGTCACCGTCGGCTATATGTACTTCCTCAAACTGCACCATCTGGTCGACGATAAGATCCATGCACGTTCCACCGGCCCGTACTCCCTTGTCACGCAGCAGCCGCTGGGCGGCAAGGCGCAGTTCGGCGGACAGCGTTTCGGAGAGATGGAGGTCTGGGCCCTCGAGGCTTACGGCGCCGCCTATACGCTGCAGGAGATCCTGACCGTCAAGTCGGACGACGTCGTCGGCCGTGTCAAGACGTTTGAGGCCATCGTCAAGGGCCGCAACGTCCCGACGCCGGGCATTCCGGAGTCCTTCAAAGTAATGATCAAGGAGCTTCAGTCCCTCGGTCTGGATATGAAAGTGCTGGATAAGGAAAACAACGAGATCGACCTCAAGCAGAATTACGACGACGACGATGCCGGCCTGATTCCGGGCGACGAGCTGCCGAATTACGACAGCGTCGCCAACGAGGAAGATTTCAGCGACGGTTACACCATCGAGGAAAGCGACGATGAAGAATCCGAGCCGGACGACACGCTTTTGTCCGGGCTGGATTCGCTGAGTCTCGGTTCCGACGATGAAGATATGTGAGGGGGGCTGCAACATGGAGATCAATCCGTTTGATTCGATCAAGATCGGCCTTGCTTCGCCGGACATGATCCGCGAGTGGTCCTACGGTGAGGTAAAGAAACCCGAAACCATCAACTACCGCACGCTCAAGCCCGAAAGGGACGGTCTTTTCTGCGAAAGAATCTTTGGACCGACCAAAGACTGGGAGTGCTACTGCGGAAAATATAAAAGGATCCGTTTTAAAGGCAAGATCTGCGAGCGCTGCGGCGTCGAGGTCACCAGAGCGAAAGTCCGCCGCGAGCGCATGGGCCATATCGAGCTGGCCGCTCCGGTCTCCCACATCTGGTATTTCAAGGGCATCCCGTCCAGAATGGGCCTGATCCTTGATGTTTCCCCGCGTCTGCTCGAAAAGGTACTTTATTTTGCAAGCTACATCGTCACCGATCCGGGTACCACCCCGCTGGAGCAGAAACAGCTCCTCTCCGAGAAGGAATACCGGGATATGCGTGAAAAATACGAAAACGACTTTCAGGCCGGCATGGGCGCCGAGGCGATTCAGGTTCTTCTGAAGGATATCGACCTCGAGCAGCTCTCCGCCCAGCTTCATGAGGAGCTGGAATCCGCCACCGGCCAGAAGCGCGTCCGCCTGCTCAAACGGCTCGAAGTGGTCGAGGCGTTCCGTCTCTCCGGCAACCGTCCGGAATGGATGGTCATGGATGTCGTCCCGGTCATTCCGCCGGATATCCGTCCGATGGTCCAGCTCGACGGCGGGCGTTTCGCCACCTCCGACCTCAACGACCTTTACCGCCGCGTGATCAACCGCAACAACAGGCTGAAAAGGCTGCTGGAGCTCGGGGCACCGGATATTATCGTCCGCAACGAGAAGCGCATGCTCCAGGAGGCCGTCGACGCCCTGATCGACAACGGCCGCCGCGGCAGACCGGTTACCGGGCCGAACAACCGCCCGCTCAAATCGCTCTCCGACATGCTCAAGGGCAAACAGGGCCGCTTCCGTCAGAACCTGCTCGGCAAGCGCGTCGACTATTCCGGCCGTTCCGTCATCGTGGTCGGGCCGGAGCTCAAGATGTCCCAGTGCGGACTGCCCAAGGAGATGGCCCTCGAGCTCTTCAAGCCGTTCGTTATGAAGAGGCTTGTGGATGTCGGCGCCGCCACCAACATCAAAAATGCGAGAAAGATGGTCGAGCGCGCAAAACCGGAGGTCTGGGATGCTCTCGAGATTGTCATCAAGGACCACCCGGTCATCCTGAACCGCGCGCCTACGCTGCACAGACTGGGCATTCAGGCCTTCGAGCCTGTCCTCGTCGAGGGCAGAGCCATCAAGCTGCACCCGCTGGCTTGCACGGCCTATAACGCGGACTTCGACGGCGACCAGATGGCTGTCCACGTCCCGCTCTCCACGGAAGCGCAGGCGGAGGCCCGCTTCCTGATGCTCGAAGCCAACAACCTGCTCAAGCCGGCCGACGGAAAGCCGGTCACTGTGCCGACGCAGGATATGGTCCTCGGCTCCTATTACCTCACTCTTGTCAAGCCCGGCATGGAGCCCGGCGAAGGCAAGGCGTTCCGCGACATCAACGAGGCCGTCATGGCCTATTCCGAGGGTGTCGTCGGCCTCCATGCGCCGATCTTTGTGCGTGTGGAGAAAGAGATCGACGGCGTTGTGCAGCAGAAGCTCATCAACACCACCGTCGGCAAACTGATCTTCAACATGCCGATCCCGCAGGATCTCGGATACGTCGACCGCAGCAACCCTGAGCACGCCTTCGACCTCGAAGTGGACTTCCTGGTCGGCAAAAAGCAGCTCGGAAAGATCATCGAGCGTTGCATCCGGAAACACGGCACCGCCGAGACCGGCGTCGTGCTCGACCGCATCAAGGCGCAGGGCTACAAATACTCCACCAAGAGCGGCATCACCGTCTCCGTCAACGACGCGGTCATCCCGCCGAAGAAGAAGGAGCTGCTCGCCGAGGCCGAGGCCAAGATCGACTCCATCACCAAAAAATATCACCGCGGCCTGATGTCCAACGAGGAACGCTACAAGATGGTCATCGCCACTTGGAACGAGACGACCGAAAAAGTCGCCGACGCCCTGAAGGATAACCTCGACCGCTACAACCCGATCTTCATGATGGCCGATTCCGGAGCCCGTGGCTCCATGAACCAGATCCGTCAGCTCGCCGGCATGCGCGGACTCATCGCCAACACCTCCGGCCGAGCCGTCGAGATCCCGATCCGTGCCAACTATCGTGAAGGCCTGAACATTTTGGAATACTTCATCTCCAGCCGTGGCGCAAGAAAAGGCCTTGCCGATACCGCCCTGCGTACCGCGGACTCCGGCTATCTGACCCGGCGTCTGGTCGACGTCTCGCAGGACGTCATCATCCGCGAGCAGGACTGCGGCACGCACGAGGGCATCGTCGTGCACGACATCCGCGAGGGCGGAGAGATGATCGAGCCGATGTCCGAGCGTCTGATCGGCCGTTATCCCTGTGACGACATCCTTGATCCGAAGACGGGAGACGTACTTGTCAGCAAGAACAAGATGATGGATGAAGACGACGCGGATAAAATTGTTGCCGCCGGCATCCGCGAGGTCAAGCTCCGTTCCATCCTCAACTGCGAGGCCAAGCACGGCGTCTGCGCCAAATGCTACGGCGCCAACCTTGCAAACGGCAAATCTGTCAGCATCGGCGAAGCGGTCGGCGTCATCGCGGCGCAGTCCATCGGCGAGCCGGGCACCCAGCTGACGATGCGTACCTTCCACACCGGAGGCATCGCGACCGCCGAGGATATCACCCAGGGTCTGCCGAGGGTCGAGGAGCTGTTCGAAGCCCGCACCCCGAAGCGCGAGGCTCTGATCAGCGAGATCGAGGGCGACGTGCGCATCGAGGAGATCAAGAAGAACCGCCACATCGTCGTCTTCAACAAGGAGACGAACGACGAGCGCAAGTATCTGCTCTCCTACGGCAGCCGCCCGACCGTCCAGGATGGAGACCACATTCGTGCCGGCACTCTGCTGACCGAAGGCTCCGTCAACCCGCATAAGTATCTGGAGGTCAACGGCTCCCTCTCCGTTCAGGATTATCTGATCGCCGAGGTACAGAAGGTTTACCGCCTCCAGGGCGTCGATATCAACGACAAGCACATCGAGGTCATCGTCCGCCAGATGATGAAGAAGGTCCGCGTCGACGAATCCGGCGATACCGGCATGCTCAGCGGCATGGTCGTGGAGCGCGCCGATCTCTTCGCCGCCAACCGCGAGATCCGCAAGCGCATCGCCGCCGGTGAGACCGGGCTCCGCGAAGGAACCTATATCCCGATGCTGCTCGGCATCACGAAGGCCTCCCTTGCCACGGAATCCTTCCTCTCCGCCGCCTCCTTCCAGGAGACGACAAGGGTACTGACCGAGGCCGCGATCAAGGGCAAGACCGACCATCTGCTCGGCCTCAAGGAGAACGTCATCATCGGCAAACTGATTCCGGCCGGCACCGGTATGCAGTGCTACAACGACGTCGAGATCGAGCCGGTTCAGCCGGAGCCGAAAGCGATGCCGGATATTCACTCCAACGAGTACGCCAGTGTCATGGAGGCCGTGGAGGCCATCAACGACTAAAATCATATCGCACAAACGGTTGAGGCATTTTTTGTGGAATACTGATAAAGACGGGGATTGACAAAAAATGCCTCAAATGATATGATTAACATTCGGTGGTCCTTAAAACAAGGGGCTATTTTCGGTCTTAGGAGCGGTTTTTTCCGCCCATAGGATATAAAAAACTTAAGAAAGGAGGAAACTCATGCCAACTTTTAGCCAGCTCGTTCGTCATGGAAGAGAGATTCTTGAAACCAAGTCCACTGCCCCGGCACTTCTTCGCGGATGGAACTCCAAGAAGAAGACGGTGATCGACCAGCACAGCCCGCAGAAGAGAGGCGTCTGCACGGCCATCCGTACCGCGACGCCGAAGAAACCGAACTCCGCCCTTCGCAAGATCGCGAGAGTCCGTCTCAGCAACGGGATTGAAGCTACCTGCTACATCCCCGGTGTCGGACACAACCTTCAGGAGCACAGCGTCGTCCTTATCAGAGGCGGCCGTGTCAAAGATCTCCCTGGTGTCCGTTACCACATCATCCGCGGAACCCTGGATGCACAGGGCGTCGCGAAGAGGATGCAGGGCCGCTCCAAATACGGCGCCAAGCGTCCGAAAGCCGGTGCTGCGAAAAAGTAAGAGAACTTCCTGTTTATGAATGAAATACTGCTGCCGGAAGGCGGCGATCGATATAGATTTTTGTATCGTCCGCAGTTCGGCACAACGGGAGTTTGTCGCTTTCGAGTACCTATGAATTCATTCTATGAAGGAGGGAAGTAAAGTGCCAAGAAGAGGACAAATTGCAAAACGTGACGTCTTGCCTGATCCGCTGTATCATTCCAAGATGGTCACCCGCCTGATCAACAACATCATGCTCGACGGCAAAAAAGGCGTCGCGCAGAAAATTGTTTATGGGGCTTTTGATATCGTGGAAGCCAAGACCGGTAAAAACGGTCTGGAGGCTTTTGAAGAAGCTCTGGGCAACATCATGCCTGCGCTGGAATGCAAGTCCCGCCGTGTCGGCGGTGCAAACTATCAGGTCCCGATGGAAGTCCGCCCCGAACGCCGCGAGACGCTCGGTTTGCGCTGGCTGACCGCGTATTCGCGCGGCCGCAACGAGCGTACCATGAGAGAACGCCTTGCCGGCGAGATCATGGACGCGCTCAACAACGCAGGCGGCGCCGTCAAGAAGAAAGAGGATACTCACAAGATGGCCGATGCCAACAGAGCCTTCGCCCATTTCAGATGGTGATCTCTTTCCGACCGCAACTTTTATTTTACAATTGAGGAGTTTTTATGCCAAGAGATGTTTCCCTTGAGATGACCCGAAATATCGGGATCATGGCCCACATTGACGCCGGTAAGACGACCACGACCGAACGGATTCTCTATTATACCGGAGTAAATTATAAGGTCGGCGAGACGCACGACGGCAATGCCACGATGGACTGGATGGAACAGGAACAGGAGCGTGGCATCACGATCACTTCCGCCGCCACCACCGCCCATTGGAAGGGCTACCGCATCAATATCATCGACACCCCCGGGCACGTCGATTTTACCGTCGAGGTGGAGCGCTCTCTTCGCGTGCTGGATGGTTCCGTTACCGTCCTCTGCGCAAAAGGCGGCGTCGAGCCCCAGTCTGAGACCGTGTGGCGTCAGGCAAATAAGTATCACGTGCCGAGAATGGTGTACGTCAACAAGATGGACATCACGGGCGCAAATTTCTTTCACGTCGTCGATATGATGGTGAAGAGGCTCAAGTGCAACCCGATCGTGATTCAGCTCCCGATCGGCGCCGAGGCCGATTTCGTCGGTCTCATCGATCTGCTTGAAATGAAAGCTTATTACTATCTTGACGAGATGGGCACGCAGATCGACATTCGCGATGTTCCGGAGGATATGATGGACCTCGCAAAGGAATACCGCGAAAAGATGGTCGAGTCCGCCTCCGAGATGGACGACGGCTTGATGGAAAAATATCTGGAAGGCGAGGAGCCCACGATAGAGGAGCTCAAGGCCGCCATCCGGAAAGGCACCGTCGAGAACAAGCTCGTTCCGGTCACCTGCGGAACTTCCTACAGAAACAAAGGCGTCCAGCAGCTGCTGGATGCGATCGTGGATTACCTGCCTTCGCCGCTGGATATTCCTCCGGTCGAGGGCGTCGATCCCAAGACCGGCGAAAAGCTCGAGCGGAAAACCTCCGACGACGAGCCTTTCGCGGCTCTGGCCTTCAAGATCGCAACCGACCCCTTTGTCGGCAAGCTGTGCTTCTTCCGCGTCTATTCCGGCACGATCGATGCCGGCTCGGGCGTCTATAACCCGGACCGCGAGAAGCACGAGCGCCTCGGGAGGATCCTTCAGATGCACGCGAATCACCGCAAGGATCTGGAGACCTGCTACGCCGGAGATATTGCCGCTGCGGTCGGCGTGAAATACACCACCACCGGCGATACCCTCTGCGATCCGAAGCACCCGGTTCTGCTGGAGCAGATGGAGTTCCCGGATCCGGTTATCCGCCTTGCCATCGAGCCGAAGACCAAGGCCGGCCAGGAAAAAATGGCGCTTGCCCTGGCGAAGCTCTCCGAGGAGGACCCGACGTTCCGTACGTACACCGATCAGGAGACCGGCCAGACGATCATCGCCGGCATGGGCGAACTCCATCTGGAGATTATCGTCGACCGCCTGCTCCGTGAGTTCCGGGTCGAGGCCAATGTCGGAAAACCGCAGGTCGCCTACAAAGAGACCATCAGCAAGAAAGCCGAGCAGGAGACCAAGTATGCGCGCCAGTCGGGCGGCAAGGGCCAGTACGGCCACGTCAAGATCCGCCTCGAGCCCAACGAAAGCGGTAAGGGATACGAGTTCCGCAACGAAGTCGTCGGCGGAGCGATCCCGAAGGAGTATATCCCCGCTGTCGATAAGGGCGTTCAGGGCGCAATGCTGGCCGGCGTGCTCGCCGGATACCCGGTGGTCGATGTCATCTGCACCCTATACGACGGCTCTTTCCACGAGGTCGACTCCTCCGAGATGGCGTTCGAGATCGCCGGTTCCATGGCGTTCAAAGAGGCCATGCGGAAAGCCGATCCGATCATCCTCGAGCCGATCATGAAGGTTGCCGTCAGTATGCCTGAGGAATACATGGGCGACGTCATCGGAGATCTCAACTCCAGGCGTGCTCAGATCCAGGGCATGGAGGCGACGTTCGGCGCAGAGGAGATCCGTGCCTACGTTCCGCTTTCCGAGATGTTCGGATACGCGAGCGACCTCCGTTCCAAGACGCAGGGCCGCGGCCAGTATGTCATGGAGCCGAGCCACTACGTCGAGGTACCGAAGTTCATCGCAGAGAAAATCGTCAAGGATCGCTGACCCGGTCACGGGATCCATTTATATCTTGCATTTCCCGGGGAATTTTGCTAAAATACCTTTGTATTGAGAAAAATAAGAATCACGATACAAAACGCCAAACTGTAAGGAGGATAATCAAATGGCCAAACAGCATTTTGAGAGAAACAAGCCCCATGTAAATGTCGGCACCATCGGCCACATCGACCATGGCAAAACCACCCTGACCGCCGCGATCACCAAATATCTGAGCCTGAAGGGTCTGGCCCAGTACGAGGCGTATGACGCCATCGACAAGGCCCCTGAAGAAAAAGCCCGTGGTATTACCATCAATACCGCTCACGTCGAATATGAAACCGATAAACGTCACTATGCGCACGTTGACTGCCCCGGACATGCCGACTATATCAAAAACATGATCACCGGCGCCGCCCAGATGGATGGTACCATTCTGGTTGTCTCCGCCGCCGATGGCCCGATGCCCCAGACCCGTGAGCACATCCTGCTCTCCCGTCAGGTTGGTGTCCCGTACATCGTCGTGTTCCTGAACAAAGTTGACCAGCTCAACGGCGATACCGAGATGCTCGAGCTCGTCGAGATGGAAGTCCGCGAACTGCTGACCGAGTACGGCTATCCGGGCGACGAGACTCCGATCGTTGCCGGTTCCGCCCTTGCCGTTCTTGAGGATACCTCCAACGACCCGAACGCCGAATGCTACAAGCCCATTCAGGCTATTCTGGATGCGGTTGACGATTACATTCCGACTCCGGAGCGTAAAGCCGATCTGCCGTTCCTGATGCCGATCGAAGATATCTTCACCATCACCGGACGCGGCACCGTCGTCACCGGCAGAATCGACCGTGGCCAGACCAAGGTCGGCGACGAGGTCGAAATCGTTGGTCTTTCCGACGAGAAGAAGAAATCCGTCATCACCGGCGTTGAGATGTTCCACAAGATTCTGGATTACGGCGAGGCCGGCGATAACGTAGGTCTGCTGCTCCGCGGCATCCAGAGAACCGATGTCGAGCGCGGACAGGTCGTCTGCAAACCCGGCTCCATTCATCCGCACACCAAGTTTGTCGGTCAGGTTTACGTCCTGAAGAAAGACGAAGGCGGCCGTCATACTCCGTTCTTCAACAACTATCGTCCGCAGTTCTTCTTCCGCACCACCGACGTCACCGGCGTCATCACGCTGCCGGCTGGTGTCGAGATGTGCATGCCTGGCGATAACGTCGAAATGAACGTCGAGCTGATCACCCCGATCGCCATCGAAAAAGGTCTTCGTTTCGCCATTCGTGAAGGCGGCCATACGGTCGGTTCCGGTGTCGTCATCGAGATCGCGGAATAAGTCGATTTTCATTAAAGAACCCCCGCCCGTTTCCGGGCAGGGGTTCTTTTTTTGCAGTTTGAGCGAAAAAAAACACCGGCTCAGCCGGTGAAATAAAAATGTTTGAGCTTCCTGAGCTGAGCAAAGCGAATTGAAACTCCCTCACAGAGGGTATGCCCCAAGTTAACTGCTTTAGCAGATGTGGGGCAGGTGATGCGAAAGCAGCCTTTTCAGTGCCTCTTGAGAGGCAAGTCGGAAATATGCTCTTTCAGGGCCGATGCAAACCACCGATTCAACCGGTGGTTTTGACTGCATAAACGTTATACAGACTGGATTACCAATTTCCGCCGGACCCGTCGGGCGGCGCGGCGCTCAGGCCTGCCCGGAAGAGAATCTTGCACAGATGCGGCAGAGTTCCCGGCCGCGTTCACGGGTCCGGAAAGATTCGGAGATTTTTTTCAGCGCCAGCCGAAAGGTCTCGCGATCGAGATCCGTCTGCAGCAGCCAGCGCTCCGTAACTTCAGGCGAGGCGGCGCAGCAGGTTGCGATGCCCCAGGCGCAGCCCATCTTTGCGTAGGGCCCCGCGTGCCGGACGGAGCCATAAAGCTTCAGCAGCGTCGGAACAAATTCGGGTTCCACAAAGTGGTCGAGCAGCATCACTTCCGCGAAGCGGACCGCGAATTCCCGCTCGTCGACGAGCAGCGGTGTCAGAAAATCCAGATAAAGCTGCCGGTTCTTTTTGACGTCCCGGAAGGAGACGCAGAAGCTGTCGCAGACCGACCAATTCCGGATCAACGGCAGAAACTCTGCGGCGTACCGCAGCCGCTCCTCCGCCGGCATCGGGGCGCCGGCGATCACCATGCCCCGGAGCATCGTTTCCTCAAAGTAGAGATCGTCTCCGCAGGAGAGCGTGCTTTTCCAATCCGCCTTGCAGAGCCCCTTTGCCATCCGGCGGAGGAGCGGCAGGCGCACACCGAGCAGATGTTCTTCCTGTGGGATCAGTTTCCCCGTAAAGGCAGCATAATCCGGCTCGGCAAGAGAGAGCAGTTCACTTTTGATTTCTTCTTCCATTCTGCACCTTCTTACATAAAAACAGCATAGATAACACAAAAATATAATTATATATTTTAGATTATCATATTATAAATTACAATTATCCCGAATTTATGCGAAAAAACGACGTTTTCCGGGGCGGTCGGCCTTTCGGATGTCCATCAGGATTCCGGAGCCGATCCCGGAGGGCTCCTGCCTTCCGCCACAGGTTTGGCCGAAACGGTCGAAATAAAAAATGCGTATCCCGGACCTCCGGGTACGCATTTTTTGATGGAATCGGTTCAGCTGGCCGGATGGTTCCGGCTTCGAACTCCGTAAACGACCTTCTCGAGCTGGTCGACCTCTTCGTCGGAGAGCTGTTCCGGTACGCAGGCGGAAAGGAAAAAGTTCATGACCGAGCTGTCGTAAAAATGATCCAAAAAGCGGCTGCTTTCACAGTCGAGATACTCCGCCTTCGAGATTTTTGGGGAATAGAGATTGCCGCGTCCTTTTTTTTCGCAAAACACAAATCCTTTTTTTACGAGCCGGGAAAGGAAGGTGAGCACGGTCGTATTGGCCCAGCCGCGGCTGTCGCCGAGCGTTTCTTCGATCTGGGCGCTGGTCAGCGGCGCCTCCGAATTCCAGAGCGCGATCATCACGGCCAGCTCCGTATCGGGCAGCGCCCGAATCTTGTTCGCCATAAAAACACCTTCTTTGCGCTGAAACTGCTTCGACAAACGTAGAAGATTTTTATCATTATAGCCGCTTACATGGGTTCTGTCAAGGGAAGCCGTGTAAGCAAACAGATAACGGCCGCGTTCCGGAGAAAGGGGGCGTGGCCGTTTTTAGGAGAGGAAAAATATTACTTTCTGTAAATAACGGAGCTGAGCGGATTCTCCGGATATTCCCGCCTGCCGCTCCGGCCCTCGGTTTTGTCCATCGCGCAGGCCTTGTTTTCGGGGGATTTGAGCGTCTCCTTCCCCGAGAGGATATCGACGGCGAGGCCGCTCTCCCGGCCGGGGCAGCGCTGCACGACAAAGGCCTCCTGCATGCCGAAGGCGGTCAGCAGTTTATTGATGGGGCCGTAATACGGGTCATAAAAAGGATCCACAGGATGCCGACGGCAACGGTCGAGAGCAGGTGCGGAAAGGGGCTTTTTTGCGGAGCCCGGGGAACGTGGAAAAACCATGAGCCGGAATCCCGCAGGATGAGCATAAACAAAAAAACGGCAAACCTCGTCCGGAGGTCTGCCGTTTTTTATTGTTCTTCTTCTTTTTCTTCTTCGGAGCAGAGATCCGCGGTCTTTGCACCGGCCACGCGGATCAGGTCGGTGGGCGCGGCTTCCACCTGCCTGCCGATGCGTCCGCCGCTCACGGAGATGGTCTCCTGCCCGAGCGCGGATTCATCAAACCAGGTGGGGAAAGGCTTTTTCATACCGATCGGTGAGCAGCCCCCGCGGATGTATCCGGTCAGCGGCAGCAGCTCGGAAACCTTTACCATGGCAACGGATTTTTCCCCGGCCGCCTTGGCGGCTTTTTTGAGATCGAGCGAAGCGCCGCCGGGCACGACGAACACAAAATAGTTGCCCGAAGCGCCTCTTGTCACCAGCGTTTTATAGATCCGCTCGATCGGGATGCCGGTTTTTTCCGCGACGGAGAGGGCATCCACCGGCTCGTCCTCCTCGTGCGCATAGCCGTGCGGCGTATAGGGGATCTTTTTCTGGTCCAGCATCCGCATGACGTTGGTTTTATCTTCTTTGTTGCTCATACGGGGGAGCGCTCCTTCAGCTTTTCGACGGCGGCGAGGATCTCGGGGATGCTCTCCTCCATCATTTCTTTATAAAATCCTTCGTATTCGTAGGTCAGCTCCTCCGCGGGCTTCGTTTTGATGGCTTCGGCATACTGCTCCAGCATGCGAAAGGTCTTTTCGTAGGCGTGGTAGCTGTTGGCGCGGTGGGTGTAGGAGCCTACCGGCACGCCGAGCTCTTCCGCCACTCTCTTCTGCAGCATGATGAAGGCAAAGGCGTTCATGAAGGAGGCCTGCGGGGCGTCGTTGGAGCGCATCATCACCTTGCAGTGGAGCTTTCCTTCCCGGATGAAATACTGGATGCTCTGCAGGCAGGCGGGGTCGGCGTTTTTGCTGTCGACCTCAAAATCCCGGATGTTCATGACGGCGCGGCGGGTATCGGGGTTCCGGCGGAGTTCCGAGAGGATGAAGGGAAGCTGTTTCGCATAGCGGTCGTGGTAGGTGTATTCCCAGCAGTTGCCCTCGCCGATCTTAAAGTCGAGGATGCCGTCGAGAATCTCCATCACATACTGCTGCAGCTCGTAGAAGCCGCCGATATAGAGCCGGCTTACCATCGGTTCGGCGAGGGCCTCGTCGACCACGAAGGTCATGCCGATCTCCTTCTGCATCTGGCCCCAGTCGGAGCAGGGGAGCAGGTCGCCCTGTTCATACAAAGCGAGGATGGCCTTGTGGTAGGCCTCCGGCAGCGTGCGGCCTTCAACAAAAATTTCTTTCATGTTACTGAAAAACCTCCGGCAGGTCGAAATTTTCCGCGATAAACGAGCTGGCGCCGGCTTCGACCGCCTGCCCGACCTCGTCCGCGGAGTGCAGCGTCCAGGCGGCGATCCGCGTGCCGTAGTAGCGGCAGAGCCGGAAGCCGAAGGTGGAATCCCGGAAGTTCCAGGAGAGAAAATCCGGCCTTGCCAGGAAGTTTGTGAAAAGATTCCCCAGCAGGAACGCCAGCGTGCGCTTGCCGTCCGTCAGGTGCCGCAGGTCGCAGGAGAGCTGGCCGCGGATGATGTCCGGGCGGTTTTCACGGAACCATTTGAGTATGTATGGGCTGAACGACTCGATGACGAACGGCCCTTCGTAGGCATCCAGCAGCGGCATGGTCTTTTCGCAGACGGTACAGTCCGCGGGGTCCGCCGCATATTTGAGCTCGCAGAGCAGCGGTGCGCCGTCCATAGCCTCCAGCGCCTCGGCGAGCAGCGGGATGCGCTCCTCGGTGCCGCAGAGCCGGAATTCCCGGAGTACGGCCCAGTCGGTCTCGGCAACGGTGCGGTCGATGCCGCACATGCGCGCCGTATTCGCGTCGTGAAAGACTACCGGGATGCCGTCTTTCGTCAGCCGGACGTCGAATTCGGAGCCCAGCCCTCTCTCCGCGGCGGCGCGGAAGGCGGCCAGCGAATTCTCCGGCTTGCTCTCGTCGTGGAGTCCCCGGTGCGCCCAGACCAGAGGCAGGTCGAACGGGCGCTGCCGGTTCGGCGTGGTCATCCATACGACGGCGAAGGCGAGCGAAAAGATCAAAATGATCAGTATCGTGATTGCGGTTGTAAAACCCATGAATAACCTCCTTATAGCACGAACTTTGCCGGTGCGGGGCGTTCCGGGCCTGCCGACGGCATAGGAAAAAAGCGTCCGGTAGCCGGATCTCAGACGAACACCGTGCTCAGTCGATGTCCTCGACGACGGTCTCCGGCGGTTTATCCAGCACTTCCGGGTGGCGGAGGAGCTGCTCAAAGTCCTTGAATGCGGTGGCGAAGTAGTGGCCGTCGCAGATCCGTTCGTCCGAGGTGAATTTGTAGTCTATGTAGCGGTGCTTCTCCACGGAGCCGTCCTTCTGCGTCTCGTAGACCGTCCGCTTTGCGCCGAACGCGATGAACGCCGGGCAGGTGCCGAAATTATAGAGGTGATGATAGACCGGCGGGATGCCCAGCGAGCCGAGATTCGTAATAAAGATGCTGCAGTGGAAGCAGGAAGCCTGATACAGGATTTTCGGCATGATGCCGAAATAATCCAGGAGGCTGATAAAGGAGACGAAAGCCCGGAACAGGATATTCGGCATCCAGACCAGCCCCCGCGCGACGAAATCGAGGATGGTGGTGTCGCCCTCCTGTCTGGCCACGGCGATGGCGTCCTCCATTCTATGATAGACCTCGTAAATACTGTCCTCCGGCTGGAACACAACCTTGATGGCCGTCTCCTGTGCGTTGAGTTCCATGGATTTTTTCACCATCATCGAGAGGGTGATGTCCTCATGCTGGTAGATGCGCTGGCCGGCGATGAAGCGGTTGAGCCCGGGCTTCTGGGAGATAAGGCGGACGTATGCGGCCACAATGACATGCATGAAGCCAAAGCCGTCCAGGCCCTCCTCTTTTCTTTTTTCCCGGATGTAGTTTTCGATTCTGCCCAGTTCCGCCGAGCCGCCGAAAAGGTTGCTTGCATCGTTCCGCGTTTTCATAATGAAGGGAGCGACATAGTCCATCGGCGGCAAAGTGCGGATCTTGCGTCCGTCGTAGCGGTCGCCGAGTCTTTTTTTCCTTTTCTGCATGATCCTGATCCTTTCTGCGGCGGGTGCACCGCATTTTTTCAAAAACCCGTTTTCATTATAACAAACCGGATTCCGGTTTTCCACTTTTCAAACGCAAATAATTCATAATTAATTAAATAATAAGAAAAAAGAAAATAAAAAATAAAATTATCATAGGAAACCGGAATTCCCGGAAACACATTCTTGCGAAAAGCACCGGCTTATGATATCTTTATTGCGTATGTAAATTTTACCGACTGGAGGACACAGAAGCTATGGAGGATGCGGCGCTTGCCGAACTGCTTTTCCCGAACGTCACCGCGACGCCGGAGGAGATGGAGGAAAGATACCCAAGAAGAGATCTGCCGGAGGGGGCCAAGGTCACGAGGATCGCCCCGAGTCCGACCGGTTTTATGCATCTGGGCAACCTTTTCGGCGCCCTGACGGACGAGCGCCTCGCCCACCAATCCGGCGGCGTATTTTTTCTCCGCATTGAGGATACGGATCTCAAGCGACAGGTGGAGGGCGGCGTAGAGAAGATCCTCGACGTCTTTCACAAATTCGGCCTTCAATTCGATGAAGGCGCATTGGAAAACGGCGGAGAATTCGGCAGCTATGGCCCCTATCGACAGCGTCGGCGGGCGGAAATCTACCACGTCTTTGCCAAAAAGCTCGTGTCGGAAGGCAGGGCCTACCCCTGTTTCTGCACCGAGGAGGAACTCGCGGAGATGCGCGAAAGGCAGGAGGCCGAAAAGGCGAATCCGGGCTATTACGGCAAATGGGCCGTCTGGCGCAGCCGCAGTTTTGAAGATATTAGAAGAGAACTGGACGCCGGCAAACCGTGGGTTCTGCGCTTCCGCAGCGAGGGCGACCCGGAGAAATATCTTCACCTGACCGACCTCGTCAAAGGGCAGATCGATATGCCGGAGAACGATCAGGATATCGTTCTGCTCAAATCCGACGGCATCCCGACCTACCACTTCGCCCATGTGATCGACGACCACCTGATGCGCACGACGCACGTCGTCCGCGGCGAGGAATGGATCGCGACGTGGCCGTTCCACGTCCAGCTCTTTCAGGCGCTGGGCTGGAGGCCGCCGAAATACGTCCATACCGCCCAGCTCATGAAGATGGACGGCGGCAGCAAGCGGAAGCTCTCCAAGCGCAAGGACCCGGAGCTCGCCTTGGATTACTATTTTGCCGAGGGTTATCCGGTCCCCTCCGTGATGGAGTACCTGATGACGCTGCTGAATTCCAACTTCGAGGAGTGGCGCCTCGCGAATCCGGCCGCCCCGCTCGGTGATTTCAAATTCACCACCGGCAAGATGAGCGTCAGCGGCTCGCTCTTTGATCTCGACAAGCTCCGCGACGTCTCCCGCAACGTCGTCGCCATGATGACGACGGAGGAGGTCTGGGGCTACCTGACCGCGTGGGCAGGGCAGTACGCACCGGATTTTTACGCGCTTCTCGCAGCCGATCCCGAATATACAAAAGCAATTCTCTCCATCGGCCGCGGCATCCCGAAGCCGAGGAAGGATATCGCCGTCTGGAGCGAATTCCGGGACTACATGGCTTTCTTCTTTGAGGAGCTGTTTGTCCCCGGCAGCGAGTATCCGGAGAATGTACCGGAGGAGGATCTCCGCGCCGTGCTCACGGAATATCAGGCGCTCTATGATGAGCACGACGATCAGGAGGCATGGTTCCAGAAGATCCGTGATCTCTGCACGGCCCACGGCTACGCGGCGCTGCCGAAAGAATACCGACAGCATCCCGAGCTTTATAAAGGCCACGTCGGCGACATCTCCGCGGTGCTGCGCATGGCGGTCACCGGCAGGGTCAACAGCCCGGATATGTACGAAGTGATGCGCGTCATGGGCGCGGAAAAGGTTCGGGCAAGGCTCGCTTCGGCGCTGGAAGGGCTCGCCGCTTCGCAAAAATAAAATTTGAAATTATAAAAAAGAGCCCGCCGCGGAAGGCGTTATCGGACGCCGTTTCCTGTGCGGGATCGTGAATACGGCGGGAGGCTGCCGGTTAACCGGCCGGATCCCGTCCCGAAGAATTTGTGTGGAAACAGAGGAGAACATCATGCCGGAAGAAGTATCCAATTTTATTCATGATATCATCGACGCCGACCGCGCCGCCGGTTCCGCCAAGCCGGTCCACACCCGCTTTCCGCCGGAGCCGAACGGCTATCTGCATATCGGGAGCGCGAAGGCGATCTGGATCAACGCCTCCACCGCGGAAAAATACGGCGGCCTTTTCAACCTCCGCTACGACGACACGAACCCCGCCCGCGAGGACGACGAATATGTGCAGTCCATTCTGGAGGATATCCGCTGGCTGGGCTACGAGCCGACCGGCGGCATCTACTACGGATCGGATTATTTCGACAAATGCTACGAATTCGCCGAGAAGCTGATTATCGAGGGCAAGGCCTACGTCGACGACCTCTCCCGCGACGAGATGCAGGAGTACCGCGGCAACGACGCCGGCAAGCCCAGCAGGCCCAGCCCCTACCGCGACCGCACGCCGGAAGAAAACCTTGACCTCTTCCGCCGGATGCGCGCCGGCGAGTTTGAGGACGGCGCCAAAACGCTCCGGGCCAAAATCGACCTCGCAAGCCCGAATATGAATCTGCGCGATCCGGCCATCTACCGCATCAAGCGCGAGACGCACCACCGTCAGGGTGACAAATGGTGCATCTACCCGCTTTACGACTTTGCCCACCCGATTCAGGATGCGCTCGAGGGCATCACCTATTCCTGCTGCTCGATCGAGTTTGCGAACCATCGCCCGCTCTACGACTGGGTGGTCGAGAACGTCGGGTTCCCGGAACCGGTTCCGCACCAGTACGAATTCGCCCGCCTCAACGTCACGCATACCGTGATGAGCAAGCGCTATCTGCGCATGCTCGTCGAGACCGGCGTCGTGGACGGCTGGGACGATCCGCGCCTGCCCACGCTCAAGGGCATGCGCCGCCGCGGGTATACGCCCTCCTCGATTATCGAATTCATCAAAACGGCCGGCGTCTCCAAGGCGGAGAGCATGGTCGACATCGAGCTGCTTGAGCACTGCATCCGCGACGAATTAAACCGCACCGCCGAGCGGCGGCTGGCGGTCGTCGACCCGGTGAAGCTCGTCGTCGAGAATTTCCCGGAGGGGGAGACCGTGTATTTCGATCTGCCGAACAACGTCAACGACGAGAACGCCGGCAGCCGGAAGGTCGCCTTCACGCGGGAACTCTGGATTGAACGGAGCGACTTCCTGCCCGACCCGCCGCCGAAGTTCTTCCGCCTCAAGCCGCAGGGGGAGGTCCGCCTGATGGGCGCATATCTCGTGACCTGCACCGGCTACGATGCGGATGCAGAAGGCAATGTCACGGAGATCCGCTGCACCGCCGATCTGGAAACCGGAAACGGCATGCCCGCCGACGGCCACAGGACGAAGGGCACCATCCACTGGGTTTCCGCCGCGCACTGCCTTGATGCCGAGATCCGCGAATACGGCCGCCTCTTCTCCGAGGCCAACATGATTACGCTGCCGGAGGGCAGGGATTTTGGAGATTTCCTCGATCCGAACTCCGTCGTCGTGCATAAAGGCTGCAAGCTCGAGGAGTCCCTTGCGGGCGCCCCCGGCGACGAGCGCTTCCAGTTCGTCCGCAGCGGCTATTTCATCCGGGACAACAAATATGAGGGCGTCTGGAACGAGATCGTCGGCCTCAAGGATACCTGGGCCAAGGTGAGCGGCGACTGAACGCCGCCGAAAAGACCCCGTGCGGCCGTCTCCATTTCAAAAAGTTTCGAAGGGACGGTAAAAAGCTTTAAAAAAACGCCGGGAAGGTTTCCGGCGTTTTCTGCGCCGTGAGCCGCCGCAAGCGCGATGTCTTACAGAAAGGAAATGACAAAAGATGTTTACATGGCTGTATGCCCTTTCCAGCGTGAACGGAGCCGTCGCGGTGCTGATCGGAATCGGCGTCTGCTGGGGAATCTATCTGACCGCCTATCTGGTCAACCGCACCAACCGGAACAAAAAAGGCGTGCTCTGGGGGATTCTCTCGATGCTGGCGGTGACGTTCGCCTGCGACGTATTCTGGCTTTTCTACTTCTTCCCGCATTTTCAGTATGAGAACCGGGGGCTGGCCGGATTTTTCTGGCTGCTCCTCCTGCCCGGCGCGCTGGCCGCTCTTTGGGTGGTCCTCAGCTCGGTCAACGAGCTCCGCCGGCGCAGTTCGGAGCGTGCCCGCGCGAAGCTTGAGCGCATGCGTCAGGAATCGGAAAACAGCGAGCCGAAATGAGAACTTTCTTTCGTTCATTTTGCTTCCAAGAAGCGGAAATCCCCTTGATATTTTTGTTTCCCATGCTATAATTGGTTAAAAAGGGGTGGATTCTGCGATGAAATATGTCGAAAGGAAGCGTTGGCTGCTGTTCGGCCTCCCGTGGACTTTTACAAAATATACCGTCACCGGCGAGCAGCTGACCATCAACACGGGCCTTCTGCGCCAGGAGGAGAACGACTGTTATCTTTACAAAGTTCAGGATACCGTTCTTCGCACCTCGCTGACGGAGCGTCTGTTCGGGCTGGGCACGGTGGTCTGCAAGACCGGGGACGCCACTCATCCGGAGCTGATCCTGCGCCACATCCGGAACGCGAAAGAGATCAAGAACTTCATCGTCGAGCAGTCCGAGAGAGAGCGCATGGAGCGCAGAACCATCAATACCCTTAACATCGGTGCAAATTCGGAAGATGCCGATCCGGCAATTGAGTATTAAGGAAAGGAAAGAGAGCCATGTCTAATTTTACTGTCATTAAAGGCAACATCGTCGATATGAAAGTCGACGCCATTGTCAATGCCGCCAACACCAGCCTGATGGGCGACGAGGGTGTCGACGGCTACATCCACCGTGCGGCCGGCGCCGAGCTCGTCAGCTGCTGCAGGAGGATCGGCACCTGTAAGACCGGCGAAGCCGTCATTACGCCGGGCTTCAAACTGGATGCCAAATACATCATCCATGCGGTCGGTCCGATCTGGAACCGCGGTCTCAACAACGAGGAGGAACTGCTCTGCAGGGCGTATCTCAGCGCGCTGAATCTTGCCGTCGAGTACAACTGCCGCAGCGTTGCGTTCCCGTCCCTTTCCACCGGAGCGTACCGCTTCCCGCTGGATCAAGCCGCGCCGATCGCCGTTAAGACCATCCTCTCTTTCCTTGAGAACGACACCTGCATCGAAGACGTTTACATGGTCTGCTTTGATGCCAAGACAAAAGAGGCCTACGACAAGGTCATGAAGGATCTCGGCCTCGCCACGGAATAAGACGGTCCTTTCCTGAATCCATAAAAAAAGCCTTTCCGGCAAACGGAAAGGCTTTTTTGCTTGGGAAAAATAAAGCGGGAGACATCTGTTCCGTACCGGAGCGCGTACGGCATCCGCCTGCCTTCTTTTCCGGGTGCCGCGGACGGATATTTTCCGCTTCCGGCTCCCGGCCCCGCACAGACGGAGCAGGGGTTCCGGGCGCGGGCAAGGTTTTTTGGCGGGCTGCCTCTGCGGATTCCGGCTTTACAACGACCGCACAAAATAGTAAAATGAATGCATTACAAAAACGGAGGCGAAACCATGGTTGTGATTGAAATGGCGGACGGCGGCATCATCAAGATTGAGCTTGACAAGAAGGCCGCGCCGCTCACCTGTGAGAATTTTGAGCTTCTGGCCGGCACCGGATTTTTTGACGGCCTCATTTTCCACCGCGTGATCAAGGGTTTTATGATTCAGGGCGGCGACCCCTACGGTGCGGACCCGATGAAGGCCGGCATGGGCGGCTCCGGGATCAACGTAAAGGGCGAATTTGCGGCCAACGGCTGGGAGAATCCGATCTCTCACGTGCGTGGCGTCGTCTCGATGGCCCGTTCCCAGGATCCGGATTCCGCGAGCTCCCAGTTCTTCATTGTGCATGAGGACAGCACCTTCCTCGACGGCCAGTATGCCGCTTTCGGCCGCGTGGTCGAGGGCATGGATGTCGTGGATACGATCGCCAACAGTGCGGTCCGCAACGAGCGCCCGGTTTACGCCAAAAAAATGAAAAAGGTCTATCTGACCGATGAATGAGCACGGAGAACAGGGCGGCCAAAAGAGATTTTGGGTGTCCCTGAAGGCAAAGGAGTCTCTGCAATATATCGCAATTCTGGCCGCCGGGCTCTGGGGGGCGCCGCTGTTCGGCAGGTGGATGGGCGAGGTCGACCGGGAGGTCTATCTGGTCTATCTTCTGCTGATCTCCGGCCTGCCGATGCTCGCGGCGGTCACCGGCTATGTGATGGGCGACCGGGACGGCATCTGCCCGCCGGTGTATCCCACGGCGTTTTTGCTGAGCTATGGCTCTGCGGAGGTCTTCTTTTCTCCCTATGCCGCCGCATGGAAGACGGCGCTGATCTATACGGCGCTCGCGGCGGCGGGCAGCTTTTTCGGCTGGCTGCGCAGGCAGAGGCGCATCCGCGACATCCTTGCGGGGAAAAAGGAGGAGTACAAGACGCCGCTCCTGCTGAAGCTTTTCGACCGCTATAATATTAAGAAATACAAATAACTGAATATCCTGCGAAGGGCGGAAAGGGGGAATCCCCCCGCCCTGCATGAAAAAAACGTCCGCGGAAACTCTGCGGACGTTTTTTTCGATAAGGAGAGAAGTGAAAAAAATACTGTGTTGCCGGCCATGGGGAATGGCTGGATGAAATCTTTGCCGGAGGGCCTGACGATTTCCTTCCTGCGCTGTTTATTCTACCATACCGGTCGTGAACAAATCTTTTTTGGAATTTTACGAAACATGCCTTTTTTCGTGTCGGTTTTTTGAAAAAAAACATCATCTGCAGAGCAGATTGACGGCGCTGTGCAGATTTTCGATCATTACGCCGTCCTGGCCGGGCTCAAACTCGCCGTCCAGCGACCAGCCGCCCTCGGGGTTGGAGAGCACCGTGATCCTGCCGGCGGAGGCGAAGTCGATCATGTTGCAGTCATACTGCCGGTTGGTCAGCGCGCGCATGATCTCCGCGAGGTCGGCGGCGGTCTCCGGAGGCCGGATCAGCATGATCTCGAACTTGCCGTCGTTCATATCCACGATGCTCGGGTCTATGGTCAGGATGCCGCCGAGCGAGGTGGAGTTGCTGACCGCGCCGAAGAGGTAGTCCCCCTCAAAGATTTTTCCGTCCGCATCCAGCTTGATGTATTCCGGTTTCATATAAGGCAGATCGCGGGTGCCCTCGAGGATGTAAGCGAGGTGGCCGAGGAAGTTCTTGACCGCCTGCGGGGTGGAGTAGCTGGCGTGGGTAAACGCCCCAAAGGAAGCGACGTAGGAAAAATGCCGGCTGCCGAATTTTCCGGCGTCGAAAGGCCGCGGCGTGCCTTCGGCGATCTCGCCGGCCGCCTCCATCACATCGAGGGAGAGGCCGAGGCTGTTGGCGAAATCATTGGTGCTGCCGGCCGGGATGTAGCCGATCGGTGCGGGGATGCCGCTCTCGAGGATGCCGTGCAGCGTCTCGTTGAACGTGCCGTCGCCGCCGATGCAGGCGATGATGTCGTATTGTGCGCCGTATTCCTCGACCCAGCGCGTCGCGTCACCGCGCTTTCCGGTCACGAATACGGTGGTCATGAAATCCTTTGCGCAGAAGAGCCCGATGATATCGGCAAGGCAGCGGTTCGCTGCCCGCAGGCCCGCGCTCGGATTCAGAATGAGCATCAGTTTCTTTGCCATACTTTACGCCTCCGGTCTGAAATCGTAACCTATGATACCCAAAACGTCCCCGTTTGTCAAGAAAAGGGCCTCACGTGCTCATCTGCCGCCCGCCCGTGCTCAACGAGAAAGAGGAATTTCCCGCCGGGCCGCCGGAGCTTTCTATCCTACGGATGAGCATGGGACCGCCCCCGGGTGCCGCGGGGAATGCGGCTTTTGCTCCGGCCGCTTACCTCTCCGATGCAGGCTGCTCCCGGTCACCGTGAAAGATGCAGATTCCGCACGGAAAATCCGCAGAAAATTCAGCGGATTTTTAAGTAATTTTAATTTTTCACAGCTATAATGGCCCCGAAACCATCAACAAAGACAAAGGGGGGAACCGCAAATGGTCAGGATCGCACTGATCCCTTCCTACGAGCCGGACGAACACCTGCCGCAGTTGCTGCAGGAGCTTCGGGACGTCGGCTTCGAGCGGGTCGTCGTGGATGACGGGAGCGGGGATGCTGCCCGGACGCTGTATGCGCGGGTGCCGGGCGGAACCGTCGTGCTGAAGCATCCGGAAAACTGCGGAAAAGGCCGCGCGCTGAAAACGGGGCTTGCTTATATTCAAGGAAAATATCCGGTGGATGCCGTCGTTGTCACGCTTGATGCGGACGGTCAGCACCGCGTGGAGGACGCGGTACGCTGCGCACAGGCGGCGGAGGAGTCTCCCGGCAGTCTGATTTTGGGCAGCCGGTCGTTCCGCGAAGGGGTTCCCCTGCGGAGCAGATTCGGAAACACGGTGACACGGTTCGTTTACCGCCTCTCCTCCGGGGTCTCCGTCGGCGACACGCAGACCGGCCTGCGGGCTTTCCATACCGAGCTGATCCCCTTTCTGCTGATGATCGAGGGGGAGCGCTATGAGTACGAGATGAATATGCTGCTCGAATGCCCGAGGCGGGGCGTTCCGATCCGGGAGATCCCCGCAGCCACCGTCTATGAGGACAACAATTCCGGCTCCCATTTTCAGACGTTCCGGGATTCCTACCGGATCTACCGGGATATCCTCAAATTTGCGGGCTCCTCGTTTGTCGGCTTTCTGGTGGATTACGGCCTTTACAGCCTTCTGGCTGTCGTCACGTCGCCTCTGGGCAGCATCGGCGTGCCGCTCTCCAACGTCGCCGCCAGAATCGTCAGCGCCTCGGTCAATTATACGATCAACAGGCGGTTCGTTTTCCACAGCCGCGACAGCGTTCTGCGCACCAGCAGCCGGTATTTTTTGCTGGCAGCCGGCATCCTCTGCGGAAACACCCTCCTGCTCGGTTGGCTGGTGAACGGCGCCGGCGTCAAC
>Ga0208826_1000375_pt1 | contig 48354 bp, 41 predicted proteins | sample AD_UKC115_MetaG_FD_184451 | JGI IMG/M metagenome (GOLD analysis project Ga0208826, IMG submission 184451) | Active sludge microbial communities of municipal wastewater-treating anaerobic digesters from Hong Kong - AD_UKC115_MetaG (SPAdes)... | ecosystem: Engineered > Bioreactor > Anaerobic >... | reverse complement strand
TCAGCCAGTTGCCGTCCACTCCACGGTGGTATTTCTCGGCAATAAGGTGCGTAATGTTTTGGATGTCTTTTTCAAAGCCCATCCGTTTATCTTCCGACACCAGTGCGACACGGGGCTTGTACCCCTGCCGTTCCGCACTCCAGTGGTTGGGGTTTATGGAGAGTTCGCTAGCAGCCTTGATGTCAACGCCTCCCGCGTCACGGACTCTGAAATAGACTCGTGCCTGGTCAGTGACATTATTCTTGGCGGCGGTCTTTCTTATAAATGCGGTAACTTTCATTATGCGTCCTCCTTAGTTTATCATTTCCACAAGTTTGCGTTTCATCTCATCGTCAATCGTGCGGTAGCGGTTGAATGCACGGCTGCCCTCCACATGTCCCGACATGGATGCTATCAGGTTGGGGTCGGGAACCTGTCTGTACAGATTGCCTACAAAAGTCTTCCGTGCCGTGTGGCTGGTGGCTACCTCGTATAATGGTTTCTGCACGGTATTGTAGCCGTGCGTGTCAAGGATGGTTACCATTCTGTCTATACCGCAATGCTTCAACAGTTCCCGTATGCCGAGATTGTACTGGTGTATGGGCTTGAACGGTAACAGCTTGCCCGTACTTGATTCATAACGTTCCAGTATTTTCAATGCCTTGGGATGAAGCGGTACTCTGACTGTCTTCGCCTGACATTTCTTGGTCTTCTGCGGCATATACTCCAGAAATCCGTCCTTGATGTTGTCTCTCGTCATTCTGTACAAATCACCCACACGGCAGCCGATATAGCAATGGAACACGAATATATCCCTGATAACTGCCAGTTTAGGACAGTCGTTCAAATCCGCATCATACAGGATATTCCTTTCTTCGGATGTCAAATAGAACGGATCACCATAAGTCGGTTCCTTGCATCCGTAAAGCCCATATACCTCGTTGTCGGAATACTTCATTTTCTTGCACCAATGGAGAAAGGTACAGAAGAGGTTCATCGTGTTGATGATGGTCGTATTCGACAATGGTCTTGGAGCATGGTTGATTAACATACGCCCGGCATAGAAATCAGGATGCTGCTGGCGCAACAGGTATTCGTTGGACACATAGTCACGGAAACCGTTCATCTGCTCCAGTGTGACGGTTTCAACAAAGAGGGTGAAATCGGTATTACCTAATATCTCACGTTGATATTCATGGTAACGTATCATCTTGCGCTCGAAGCGGATGATGTGTTCTTTGGTTCTGTTCGCTCCGTCAAATTTTTCCAGATACTCATGAATACGGCATATCAGATTCGGATGGTTTCGTTCGAAAGCCCGTGCAGGGTACAGCACATCCTCGATGGTCTGCTTCAGCCATGCGCTGTTTGCCTTGTCAGAAAAGGTCTTCTCCACTTTCTCGATGATGGCGGCAATCTGTTCGGGCAGCAGTTTCTGCTCAACGGCAGGTACGGCTGTCGTGCGCTTGTAACGGAGAGTATCGGAATCCCAATACTTGTCATGGACTACAAGAGGCGAAACAACCTTTATATCCACGTTCCTCTCACGGACACGGAAACAGATGTTCGAGGTCGAGGAACTGCTCTTTTTCAGATAGACGGAAACTTTCATCGGCAATGCGTTTTTGAATTACATTGCAAAGGTAAATAAATTCCCGCATATGTTCCCATATATCCCGAAAAAACTTACAGCGGATTAAGACAAATTAAAGAGTACGTCCCGAAAGTGATACCACATAAAATACTATATAACAACTACTTTATTTTCTCTTGTTATGCTTTTCTTTTCATTTTCGACTTTCCCAATCTGTAATTAAAACATATATTGCAGTTCCACACTTTCTTCATTTAAACGTCCCTTTGCTTGGACAGCCAGTCTAATCATGTTCGAATATTTATTTAAAAAAAAAGAGCTTGCCAAATTTGGCAAGCTCTGCTCTAATTATTTATATAACTATGAATATCTTTCTATATATAAACAGAAACAACAACCTGCCACCTGTGATGACAATGATGATGATGGATAGCGTTGTTGTTTGTTCTTATTAACATCTCTTGTTTAATTGCTGCAAAATTAGAAAAAATCTGACTTATCAAAAAATATTTTCATTAGTATGTATGAATGCTTTGACCTGCAGAAGGAAGGTAACTAACCCCAAGCCACGTGATCATAAGCATCACAAAGGCAATTATTATCACAAAAAAAGAAATTTTCCGATTACAATTCATCCTCCTCAGATGAATATAAATGAGATATGTCAATGCAGTAATAAAAGCCCATACTTCCTTGAGATCCCATGTCCAATAATCTCCCCATGCCTCTTTGGCCCAAACAGCCCCCATGAGTATTCCCATCAAAAGTAATCCCATGCCTGTGTTAACAAGATTATCAATTAGCGGAGTAAGTTCAACATCTTTTTTTTCTCCTGCGACAAGGGCAACAAAAGCAGCAATTACAGCGGCTCCCATAAGTGCGTAAGAAAGAATATAGACAATTACATGCGGCACAAACCAGAAACTTTGCAAAGCCGGAATAAGACCGGAAGAGTGAATCTCCGGTTTAAGCAAATTAATAATCACAAATACAGAAGCAACCATAACAGAATAGCTCAAGATCCATTTATAACCCCAATGAAGCCATATAATATACCCAACAATTATCAGAAATAAAGAGTACCAGAGTCTTGTTTCACCTACCGTTCTAAATGGTGGATATCCATTTTCACACCACAACAAAACAATAAATGAGAAAAATACAATTAATCCTGCTCCAACAAGAAAGTGAGTCGCTGTCTTCTTTTTTGCAAAATAAAGAAATACTGCCGCAACACACCAAAAGACAATTGATGCGAGAGCAAAATATATAAATTTATCCCAGATCAAGGCCTTCCTCCTTTCCAAAACATGTTAACCGCACCTGCAAAAAGTATGGATATACCTACCCATGCTAATATCAACCAGGGATCTCGAACAAGTTGAAGCACAGCATACTTTGAGTCACCCCCTTTATCCAAGTCATATGAATATTGATAAATCCACCAACTTCCATACCTTAATGGATGATTGACTCTTATATCCCATTTTTTAGCCTTACTATCACTGTTTTTCAGTGTCACCAACGAATTGTAACTTTTTATCGACCTGTCAGGGTAGTACTCAATACTGAAATCCTCCAAAGTAATTTCGAAAGGTAACCGATATGTTTTCCCAGTTAATCGGTCATAACCATTTCTGACGGATTCTCCTTCATTCACCTTTAAAAAAAGTTGGATTTTATCCGCACTTCCCAACCCTGCAGCTATCAGCAAAATCAATAAACCTCCATGAATTAATAAAAAACCCGACCTGTTTCTTCTTTTTTTTTTCAAACTTTCTGAAATAACAATCGCAAGATCAACCAATATAAAGAAATAGGTGATAACAAAAGGCCAGGAATCTTTAATCCTGTCATCCGACATAAACCCCATTATCAAAACCTGTACAGTCAACAAAAGTATAAGAAAGACTGAAAATTTTAGCGAATAGACACTTTTGCGAAATGCTTTCCCGCCTTTTACTGCAAGAGTTAATAAAACAAGCGCGAGAATGAAATTTACCGGAAATTTTATTAATTCCATAGGGAAAGGACCGGAAACTATTTGTAAGACAACTCCCACAATGACAGCTCCCATTACAAATATTCCTTCCCTCTTCATGCCAGCAGATTTAGATTATCTCACCCTAAGCCTCTCTCCAGCATCTTCTTTGACTGCTCTCTTCCATTTTTCAGAATAACCCGGCTGCAAAGGAGGTGCAGGGATTGCTTTGGAATAACCATTATTCAGAAAATGACCATCTGGCCCGATTCGTTTGACATTACCATCAATATATTTTACCAGGAGATGTCTTTCAAATTCAACCCATGTATTGAACATCTCCTGAGCAGTATTAACAGAATAATCTGTCAAAAACTCTCTTGCCTCATCAGGCGATCTTTTATAGAAAGTGAGTGCTGCAGCATCTATTACAGGCATTCTATGAAGCAGTTGATGCTCTCTTTTATCAATTGCCGCACGAATTTCTGGAAAAATAAGGTTATATCTTGAATATGCAAAATTTGAGATTCTGTTAAACAACCAAAAGGCAGATGTAGGTGAATAGGTCATCATGTCACCATTACCTACTCTGAAGCATTCCGGAACTTTTTGAATTCCAACATATATAGGAGAAAGAGTGGAAGTAGCGGCATCATCCACTCCAAACCAAAGAACTCCACCTATTTCGTCAGGCAACCAGTCACGGGACTGCCCAATCATCCAAAAACCTGTCTGCTGTGTGGCAATTGCCCTTTCATTGGTATATGTGAGAGAATCAACCTTAAATGTCAAAGGTCTCCACCTGTAGGGCAATTCATTTCCGCCCGCTCCAATATCTTTTGTCATTTCAAGGGCTGTTCCCTCATAATGATCTCTCATAACGTCGGCAAGCATCTTAACAGTAATCTTTTCCTTTGGTCTAATATAGAGGGGCAATCTGTTAGTTTTATTGTATCCCATTGCATAATCTTCATAAGCAGTATATGGTTTTTCTCCAATCATCCCTCCTCCAAGAATGTTGAATGCAGCCCAAACTCTTGCTTCACAGCCTCTCATAGCTCCAAAATCCAAAGGAGCATAGGTTTCAGAAAAGTTGAAATTCTTATCATCGCCTTTATAATACCCATTTTTGCGTGCAAAAGTTATTACATCAGGGGAATAAAGACAGTTGTCAGGATCATTGAGGGGAAAATTAGTAATCCTTGCCTGATTGGCATGTGCAGATATACATCCATCCGGGATTTTAACGGCAACCCATACTGCACCTTTATTTACATTTTTACCATTCACCATATTCATCCCTTTGCCTATCATTTCAAGAATCCAAGCCTCATCCTTATCTGCAATAGAAAATGATTCTCCTTCTGAACGATACCCATATTCTGCCACAAAATCAGTCATAATCTTAATAGCCTCTCTGGCGCTTTTTGCTCTTTGTAGAGTTATATAAATCAAAGAACCGTAATCCATTTGAGCTGTAGTATCTTCGAGCGGAAGTCCTCCAAAAGTGGTTTCTGTGATTATGACCTGGTGTTCATTCATGTTGCCAATTTGCGTATATGTAACAGGAGCTTGAGGAATATCTCCTAAATATTTCCCTGTATCCCATTCATATACTCTCAACATTTCTCCGGGTTTGTGAGTGCCCCCCTTTACAAAGTAAAGTTCTCCATACAACTGATGAGAATCTGCAGAATACGACACCATCACAGAACCATCCTTTGAAGCTCCCTTGGTGATAATAACATTTGTACATGCCTCTCCCTTAATTGCTGATAAAAAGGAAAATAGTAATACTAAAGTAAAATAGTTTGTTTTATTCATTAATAGTCATTTTTACAAAGATAATATTATTTTTGTATAAAATTAAAGTCATGAAAGTCGTTTTTAAAGTCATTAATTGCTTGTTATTCTTGGCATTAACGCATCAAATATATGCTCAGGAACAGGAGCAAACTCCCAAAAGTCCTACCGAAATGGCTACCATTCAGGCTGAGAATCTGCAAAAAGAGTTGAAGCTTACGAATACTCAACTTTTTTATGTTGATTCTATCTTGCAACACAATTTTGTTGCTATGTCTACAGAATTTGAAAGAATGAAAAAAGCAGGCATTCAGTCATCCGAAAATTATCTTGGAGTTCAGAAAATTTGGAATCAAAAAACTGAAGATGCTTTTAAAAAAGTATTAACTGAAGAACAATTTATAAATTATCTGAAGATAACTCGCCGGTATAAAGACTATCAAAAGAAAAATGAAAAAAAGAAATAGAAGACATCCCTGTCATAACGAGATGATTATTCAATCTTTATGAGTTCCGGTTCCCTCTTATTGAAATGAGTTATATACTCAAAACCGCAATCTTTGATCAAGTGACTATAATAGGCAAAATTTTCACCTATCCTTTCCAGATCGTGAGCATCGGAACCAAGAGAAACATATTTTCCTCCCAACTCTTTAAATCTTTTTAAAACGCAAGAATCAAGTACCGGTTTACCGCCGTTTTTTTCTCTGTATGTTCCCGTATTAATTTCTAATGCTTTGCCTTGTGAAGCAAGTGTTGAAAGTATTCTATCAAACTGCATCGGAAAATCGGCATAATGCATTGACTTTTGAGAATAAGGTGCATATCTTGCAATATAATCGAAGTGACCAAGAATATCAAAATCTTTGTACTTTGTTATACAGTCAAAAATAATGTCAAGATATCTCCCATATGCCATTTTCAAATCCTTACCATCATAATAGGGTTGGTTGTATGGGTCTACTCCATCAACAAAATGGACAGATACGATTACTTGATCAAAAAACGACCCCTCCAGATAGTCTGCAACCTTTTCCAGAGTGTGTGGCTGAAGTCCGACTTCGATTCCCTTTAAAACTTCTATGCCTTCTCTTTTCTTCAAACTGTCAATAGCCACCTGTTGCTCAGCCGGATTGAACATGAAACTCCTGTCCTGAGTCGGAGTGTCAATATCAAGATGGTCTGTAAATGTAATACCTCCAAGCTCTATTTGAAAAGCTCTTTCGATAGCATCTTTCATCTTTATGCGCGAATCGGGAGAAAATTCGCAATGTGTATGAGAATCAAACAGCCGCACTTTTTCTCCTATTTGCCAAGTTTAGATATTCTCCACTCCTTGTCTTCCATAACAAGTGAAATTGATTTGTCAAAATACTGTTTCCCTTCAGGCATTATCACACGATAACTGACTTTAGCTGAATCTCCTCTCTTGAACCTTTCAACTGCCAGTATTTGGGTCTGTATAAGGCTGGAGTGATTTTGCAACATTTGTTTAATGACAGGATCAAGCGAATCAATACTTTTAAACTTCTCCTTAAGTTCAAGTGCCATGGCATTAGTACAAAAAGTTCCTGCAAGAGCAAAGTCTGTTTTGAAGTAAGCATCAAGAAATGAAAGAGTTTTTTGGGATATTTCCTTTTCCCTGCCTGTACATGAAGCAAGAAATAAAAAGGCAATTGCCATAAAAATTATCGAAATCTTTTTCATATCTATTGAGTTAATTTTACAAAATTATATAAGTTTTACAATTGTGATTCCTGAACCACCAAACTGAATATCCTCGTCTCTGAGACTCTCCACAACTCCCATGGTTTTAAGATACTTCCTCAGTTCCTCCCTCAAAATACCATTCCCTTTACCGTGAAGTATCTTTATTTCATTTACACCTACCATAAGGGCATCGTCTACAAACCGGGTTACATTGTCTATTGCCTCTTCGACCCTTTGGCCTCTAACATCGATCGAAGGCTTGAAGTTCAATTTTCTTTCCGCTATCGAACTCCCTTCAACAACAAAACTCCTAACAGAAGTAGTGGTAAAATTTGCAAATTCTTTGCCAGACATTTTGGTAAGGCGATTTTTTGTAATTCTACTTATAATGCTGCCTATGGCAACACTCACATCATCGCCTTCAATCCTGATAATCTCACCAACCACGTCTCCCCCATCAACCCTGACTTTATCGCCAATTTTTAATCCTGCTGATTCTGTTTTCGGCAATATTGGATCTTTTTGAATTACAACAGTATTTTTTCGGTTTCTATTCTCTCTTTTTTCGGCTTGTCTTTCTTTCCTTCTCAAAAGTTGATCCATTTTTTTCGCAATTCTGATATCTTCCTCACTGGGATTTTCGGACTGTATTTCATTATTGAACTCAACAAGTTCTCTCCTGAGAATTTTAGTTTTCTCTTTCTCTGCCTGACTCTCCTTTATCTCTTTAATAGTCTGCTCAACTTTTTTGTTTGCTTCTGCAATTATTGATGCTGCTTCCTTTTTGGCATTTTCAATAATTGATTTTTTAAGAGACTGTATATCCTCCAGTTCTTTTTGATATTTATCTGTTATACTTTCTAAAACTCTGTCGGTGTTTTTTATCCTTGCAAGTTTCTCATCTAACTGCCTTTTATTTTTCGCGATTTTTTTAAGATGCTTTTCAAGGTCAACAAAATCATTTCCAACTCTCTCTTCTGCCGATTTGACAACTTCCTCCGGAAGACCCATTTTTCTTGCTATCTCAAATGCAAAAGAACTGCCAGGAGTGCCAATCTCCAGTTTAAAAAGTGGTTTTATATTCTGTACGTCAAACTGCATTCCACCGTTGATAACTCCCTTACTTCCACTTGCATAATATTTCAGATTACTGTAGTGTGTTGTAATTACTCCAAATACACCCTTCTTTTCAATTTCTGCAAGCACAGCCTCAGCTATACCGCCTCCAGCAGCTGGTTCTGTACCGGAACCAAATTCGTCAATAAGAACAAGTGAATGATTATCTGCACGCAAAAGGATATCTCTCATATTTTTAAGATGCGAACTATATGTGCTTAAATCATTCTCAATGGACTGTTCGTCTCCTATATCAATAAAAATTTCATTAAATACCGCAAACTCAGACACTTCTGAGGCAGGAACAAGAAACCCGCATTGAAACATATACTGCAGCAAACCAACAGTTTTCAGACAGACAGATTTCCCTCCCGCATTTGGACCAGAGATTAGAAGTATATGTTTTTCCTTGCTTAGTGAAAGAGATAGTGGTACTATTTCTTTACCCTCCTTTTTCAATGCTGATTCAAGAATTGGGTGTCTCCCCTTATTAAGAACCACTAACTGTTCTGAAGATATTATTGGTTTTCCTGCCTGCATTTGAATCGCCAAAAGTCCTTTTGCCCTCAAAAAATCAATTTCAGACAAAAATTCAGCCGACTTTAATAATTCCGGTAAATAAGGACGAAGAAAATCAGAAAATTCAGTAAGGATTCGTACTATTTCTCTCTGCTCTGCAAAATGTAATTCTCTGACTTGATTATTTAATTCAACTATCTCAAGAGGTTCTACAAAAGCTGTCTTTCCTGAAGCAGATTCATCATATATAATACCTGGTATTTTCCTTTTGTTGGATGCAGATACAGGTATCAGAACTCTTCCGTCTCTCACTGAAATTGACACATCTTCTTCAACAAGACCTTCAGACTGGGCATTCTTAAGTATAGCCTGTATCCTTCTTGAAATCTGTCCCTCTTTGTCTTTGAGACTTTTTCTTATGGATTGAAGTTCTGAAGAAGCGTTATCCCTAATATCTCCAAACTTGTCTATTATTGCATCAATCCTTCTGTTAACTTCTGGAAAGGAAATAATAGGAGCAGCCATTTTGCTCAATCTTGGATATTTATCTTCTTTTACGTTCTGAAAAAAATTAACAATCTGTCTTATGGTTTCGAGTGAACTTCTAAGTCTGACCAGTGAGTTTAAATCAAGTATATAAGATGGATGCTCTAACTGCTTAAGAAAAGGATAGGTATCTACATATCCGGAATCCGGAAAACCTGATTCGAACATAATAATAAGTCTCATCTCGTCGCTTCTGGACAACTCTTCCTCTATATCTGCAAGAGACATGCTGAAAAGGTTGCTGTTAGCGCGTTCTCTTGCCTTTGAGGTGAAACACCTTGATTCAGTCATTGAACGAATACGATCAAAACCCAGTTTTTGTTCAAGTCTTTCGTCCATATTTACTTGTAAGCGTTTTCTATTGCAAGTCTCAACTCGTTTATGCTGTTCATCTTACTTATCTTTCCATCGTTGACAAATGATATATCGCCTGTTTCCTCAGAAACGACAATAACACTCGCGTCAGTAATTTCAGTAACTCCCACTGCCGCTCTATGTCTCATGCCATATGAGGGAAGAATGTGTGGGTTCTCAGATATAGGTAGAGTGCATCGTGCAGCAACTATTTTATCATAAGCAATGACCATAGCTCCGTCATGAAGAGGAGCATTTTTAAAAAAGATGTTTTCAATAAGCCTTCTGTTAATAACAGCATCAAGCCTGTCTCCAGTTTCAATAATAAATTCAAGAGAGGAATTGTTGGCAAGTACAATCAAAGCACCTGTCCTATTCTCAGACATTCTTCTGCAGGCCTGAGTTACTTCCTCTAATAAATTGAGAGAAACACTTCTTCCCTTGACGCCAAAAAGCATATTTGCCAGTTTTAGTTTACGCTGAGAATTCATATACCTTGTACCAATCATCAGCAAAAAACGTCTAATTTCCTGCTGAAAAAGCACAATCAAAGCAATAACTCCTACTCCGATAACCTGTCCCATTATCGCACCGAGCAATTCCATGTGAAGAGCTTTGACAATGAGCCATATAAAATATATAACAATAATTGCAATGAAAATATTAAGAGCAGCAGTACCCCTAATAAGCTTATAGATTTGATAGATCAATAAACCCACCAAAAAAATATCAATTATGTCAATTAGATCTATCTTAATGAAATCAAGCATATAACTTCATCTTACAGCTACAAATTTAGTTATTATTCTGCAAAAGCCAATGTGGCAAATGATACTCTACACCCCTCGATTTTCATTATCTCACAAGCGCATGAACTTAATGTAGCTCCAGTTGTCAAGACATCATCCACCAACAATATATGCCTTCCTCTTAATAATGAATGAGACTTTATTCTAAAAGCTCCGGCAACATTTTTTTCTCTTTGAGATGCACTTTTTCTGGTTTGGCTCACAGTATAGCGCCTTCTGACAAGTGAAGAGCAATCAACAGGTTTTCTTATAACATTTCCAATGGCAAGGGCAATTATCTCTGCCTGGTTATACCCTCTCTTCCAGCGTTTAAGGGGATGTAAAGGAACAGGAATTATAACATCGATGTCTTCGTAAATACCATTGCTCAAAAGTTTTTCTCCAAGCATTTCCCCCATAAATTTGCCGAGTTTGCGACGGCCTTTGTACTTAAAAAGGTGAATTATGTTTTTATAACAGCTTCCGTCTCTATAGTAAAACAAAGATGCTGCCCTGACAATATCGACTTTGCCAAGAAACCTGTTTTCAGCAGGATTGCCTGACCATGTCCAAAAATAAGTGAAAGGAATCTCAGAAAGACATTTAAGACAAAGTTGTTTCTCCCCTTTTAAAAGTACTCTTCCACAAACAGGGCATATCCTTGGCAGAAGCAAATCGAGCAACATCAGTTAATCAATTTGACTTCAAGGGCTTTCTTAACTTGATAATCGTTTCTTAAGACACTCTCTATCTGACCTCTTTCATAATAATATCTACTAACAATCTCCTCCTCTAGAAAAGGCCTTATAATATTTGAGTTTCTTCGCAACATCTCCTCCTTGGTAAGTTTAACATTCTCTTCAAGGGCTGTAACTTTGTCTTTAAATTCGTCGTACATCGACTCTTCCTTTAAAATAGATACTAACCTGTCCAACTCAACTTCTGAAGCACTCCTACCATCGAAATTACGTGAAGAAGCATAAGAAACAAATTCTTCATATTCGGCATCAGTAAGTTTGAAATCTTTTGGTTTGGCAATCGAGATATGATCTCTAAAGTATAGAATTGAATAATCTGAAAGCACTTCGGCAAAAATAAGTGACATAACTGCTCTCGGAACGGTTTGAGGATTAATAATAACATCAGGAGTGATTCCTCCCCCATCATAAACTGTCCTGCCTTTAAGTGTTGTAAACGGTCTACGTAATGAATCAGGAATATTTCCAACACTTCCATCCTCGTTTCTATGTGAATAGTCTATTGCCTGAACACACCTTCCACTTGGTGTGTAATATTTAGCTGTAGTAAGCTTTATTCTGTCGCCGTAACCAACATCTCTTATTGACTGCACCAAGCCTTTACCATAAGTTCTTGTTCCTACTATCGTTGCTCTGTCAAGATCCTGAAGAGCTCCTGCAACAATTTCTGATGAGGATGCAGAACCGGAATTAACAAGAACTACTATAGCCAGAGATGTGTCAACTGGTTCATCCTTAGTGTAGTAATCCATGCTCGATTGCTTTGTTCTTCCTATGGCAGAAACGACTTTGGTCCCCTTAGGCACAAACAATGAGACAATATTAACCGCTTCATCCAGCAATCCGCCTCCATTACCTCTGATATCAATCATCAATCTTTTCATATCAGAATTTTTCTTCAGTTCAAGCAAATCCCGACGAAAATCTTTAGACCCTCCAAGAGTAAATCCGTTAAGTCTTATGTATCCTGTAGTATCATTTACAAATCCGCTATAAGCAACATCCGGAAAATGAACCTTATCCCTTATAACTTTTACCTCAACTGTGTCACCTCCTCTAAGTTTTTTGACAAGAAAAGCAACCTGAGAACCCGGTCTTCCCTTCATCCTTGCACTGCAAGAATCTACAATAAGACCAGATATATCCTGATTATCAATCTTAAGAATAGTATCTCCAGCTACAAGCCCGGATTTAGCCGCAGGCGAATTTTCATAAACTTCTCCTATCAAAATACCATTGTCTGTTTTTCTAATTAATGCTCCTATGCCGCCATAAGAACCTGTAGTCATAAGTTCCAGACTCTCCTGATCTTCGGCAGGAATCAAAACAGTATAAGGATCAAGAGATTCAAGCATTGCGTTTATCCCCGTTTCGATCAGTTTATCGATTTCCACGCTATCAACATAGTACATCGAAAGTTCCTTTAGCACCGAAAATTGGATGTCTAAGCTTCGGCCTGTTTTAAAATATTTTGATTGCGAATATGCAGGAAAAGTAACAAAACATACAAGCAGGAAAATACAGAGTGTTTTAATTCTGTTCATTTTTGGTTTTATTATAAAAGTATACAAAAGTAAAGTTTTAGTATCTTTGATGCAATATTGTTTTATGAATATTGTATTTGCAACCAATAATCTTCACAAGGTAGAAGAAGCCCGGTCTGTTTTGGGTAAGAATTTTCTTCTTAAAACTCCTCGAGAACTCAACCTTTTTGAAGATATTCCCGAGACAGCCGACACACTCAAAGGAAATGCACTGATAAAGGCACAATTTATATGGCAACGGCTCCATATTGCATGTTTTGCCGATGATACAGGGCTTGAAGTCAATGCCTTAAATGGAGCTCCCGGAGTTTACTCTGCACGTTATGCCGGTGAACAGCATGATTCCAAAGCAAATATGGCAAAATTACTTAAGGAGATGGAGGGCATACTTGACAGAAGAGCAAGATTCAGAACTGTAATTGCACTTATTGTAGACGGAAAACCTTTCTTTTTTGAAGGATTACTTAATGGTAAAATTGCAGAACATCCATCTGGAACGGGAGGGTTTGGTTATGACCCTGTCTTTATCCCTGACGGATATGATAGGACTCTGGCAGAATTGTCTCCGGAAGAAAAAAATTTGATATCCCACAGAGGAAACTCTTTAAGAAAATTATCTGTTTTTCTAAATCAATACAAAAAATAATGCCTGACAAACTGCAAATAATAGTTCTTCACACTCTTAAATACAAGGACTCATCACTGATATTGCAGGGTTATTCCAATCTCAACGGCAGGCAAAGTTATATCGTCCGGAAAAGAAAACCGGGAAATGCTTTTATCTCTCAACTTCAAGCACTTGATATAATCGATGCAGAGATTGTACCTGGAGGAAAAGGGTCTATGTCTACAATTAAAGAATTTGTTCCTGCATTTACTTTTCAAGATATCAGATACAATCTCAACAAATGTTCCATCGCAATGTTTATCAGTGAACTGATCTACAGGATTGTTAGAGAAGTTGAGCCAAATCGTGTGATGTACGATTTTATTCGCAGTTCAATATTGACACTCGAAACTTTAAAAAACGGATATTCAAACTTCCATACATGGTTTATTGTTGAAATGTGCAAACAAAGTGGATATGATCCTCTTCTCTCAATTGGCGATTTCTCGGGAAGAAGTTATGAAATCCTGGCAAAACTTTTGAATATTGATCCTGCAGAATTAAATACTGTCAAGTTGAACGGTAAGGAAAGATATATTTTTATTAAGGATATGCTTTCCTATTTAAGCCACCACATTGGTTTCCCCATTGAGGTCAAGTCACTTGAGGTTTTACATCAAGTATTAGGACAAGAATAAAAACACATGTCATTAACAACATTTATATTCAGACAAATATCTAAAATCAGGCTTTCTCAGCTTGATAAGACACGAATTAATCCATGGGAAAGTCAGACAGAATGTTTTAAAAACTTAATAGCATCAGGCAGAGATACATTATTCGGCAAAGAACATGATTTCGAAAAGATAAACAATGTTGAAGAATTTCAAAGAAAAGTACCTTTGAGAGATTACGATTCACTTGAACCATATATAAATAGAATAAGAAGAGGAGAAGATTATGTGCTTTGGAACACCAAAGTAAAATGGTTTGCAAAATCGAGCGGTACCAGTTCTTCGAAAAGTAAATTTATACCCGTTACCGATGAGTCGCTCAATAATTGTCATTATAATGGCATGAAGACTCTTCTTGCAAGCTATGTTGACTCAAATCCTGATTCACAACTTTTTGATGGAAAATCTCTTACACTGGGAGGGAGCACAAGCATAGACGAAATTGGAGATGGCAACACCTTATACGGCGATTTGTCAGCTATTCTTATAAAAAACTCCCCGCCTTGGGCAGAGTTAAAACGCATACCTCAGAGATCCATAGCCTTGATGGCAGACTTTGAAAAAAAGATTGAGTTGATGAGTCCTATTATTACAACAGAAGATGTGACAAATTTCTCAGGTGTTCCTTCTTGGAACCTTGTACTTATGAATAAGGTTCTTGAAGTGTCAGGCAAGAATAATTTACTTGAAGTGTGGCCTAATCTTGAACTCTTTATGCATGGAGGAATAAGCTTCGACCCATACAGGGACATCTATAAGAGGCTGATCCCTTCTGACAAGATGAATTATCGTGAAAATTACAATGCATCTGAAGGATACTTTGGATTTCAGGATGATCCAAAAGACGAATCAATGCTATTATTGGTTGATAACGGAATATTTTACGAGTTTATACCAATGGAGCGATTTGAACAGGCATTAGATGGACTGTTTAGAGATTTTGACACCATTGACAGTGTGAAAAAGGATACAAACTACGCAGTAGTTCTAACTACAAATGGAGGACTATGGCGTTACTTGCTTGGAGATACTGTCATGTTTTCAAGTCTGAAACCACACAAATTCTTAATTACCGGCCGAACTCAACTTTTTATTAATGCATTTGGTGAAGAGCTGATGATAAATAATGCTGAAAAAGCTCTTGCAAAAACTTGTTCTGAAACAGGAGTAGAGGTTACAAACTACACAGTTGCGCCAATTTTCATGATAAATGGGGGCAAAGGCTCTCATCAGTGGATAATAGAATTTGCTAAACCCCCAGACAACCTGGATTATTTCGCCGATCTACTTGACAAAAATCTTTGCCTTTTCAATTCTGATTATGAGGCTAAAAGAAAAAATAACGCCACTATGGTAAGACTAACCCTATCGCCTGTAAATAATGGAACTTTTTACAAGTGGATGAAAGGTAAAGGAAAGCTTGGTGGCCAGAATAAAGTTCCAAGACTATCCAACAAAAGAGATTATGTCGAACAGTTACTTGCAATCGATAAAGGAGAGAATATTTCTGATTAAGTCCGAAGAAGAGTTCGATGACCTGGCATTGGAAATTTTTGACTACCAGTCTGTTCACTGTCCAATTTACAGTCAATATATCGATCTTTTAGGCATTGACAGGCAATCAATAGACGATATTGAAAAAATTCCATTTCTTCCTATTGAGTTTTTTAAAAGTACCAAAGTCTATTCAGTTGCCGAAGATCCACAAAAAATTTTTACCAGCAGTGCCACTTCTGGTATGGTCCCCTCAAAACACTATGTTGCTGACTTGTCTATTTATGAAGAAAGTCTTTTGAAATCTTTTACACTTGAGTATGGTGATCCCTCACAATACACATTTCTTGCACTTCTACCCTCATACCTTGAAAGAGAAGGGTCTTCTTTGATTTATATGGTTGACAGATTAATGGAGCTATCCGGTAAAAGTGCAAATGGGTTCTACCTATACAATCACTCCGAATTATTTGAAACACTTGGCAGACTCAGAGATAAAGATGAACAGTCTGTTTTATTTGGGGTAAGCTTTGCATTGCTTGATTTTGCAAACGAGTTCACTTGCCACTTCCCCTCTTTAATTATCATTGAAACAGGTGGCATGAAAGGACGCGGCAGGGAACTTCCAAGAGAGGTAATCCATCAAAGATTGCAAAATTCATTTGGAGTTGAAAAAGTCCATTCTGAATACGGGATGGCAGAACTTCTCTCTCAAGCCTACTCTCACGGCAACGGATTGTTCAATACCCCACCATGGATGAAAATACTAATACGAGACTTCAATAATCCTTTCAAGCTTTTACAACCCGAAGAAGTCGGAGGAATCAATGTTATAGATCTCGCCAATGCTGGCTCCTGCTCTTTTATTGAGACTCAGGACATTGGCATTAAAACGGCCGAGAATCTTTTTAAGATCACCGGCCGGATTAAAAATTCAGAAATGCGAGGTTGCAATCTTTTACTTGAATGATTCCTAACCCTCTATTGTTTTAAGGTAAGCCTCAATATTTTTTTCCATCTCGGCAGAAAGCTTTTCTTCACCTCTGGTCTTAAGGATATCTGACAAATGGAGAATATATGTTAAATTTTGTTCAATATCATACTTTGATAGATACATGCCTTTGAATCTCTTAGTGAAAAGATTCAAAGCTTGATATGTTTCATCCATAAACGCATTAACAAGAGCTAATCCCTTATCTCTTTCGCCGGCTTGCAGATAAATATCAATTGCCTCCATAACAGATATTTCGTTAAGAGATGGCAAAAGAGAGCAATTAAGAGGAAATTGTGAAGGGATAAAATATTCCTGCATTTTATCCAGAACCTCAACAGCTTCCTTAGTCTTTCCACACTCAAGCAATGATCTTGCAGTGGTCGAATAAATATTTCTTCCACACATCAAGGCATTGAATGTGAGCAAATTTTGGTAGTCAACATTTACTTTAGGATCATTTAAATTGCCCCAACGATATACATTCATACACTTGTCATACATAACTTCCGGAACAACTCTTCCTGGACTACCAAGAGATGTTGAGCTCTTAATCGGCACAAACTTATAGGCAAAACCGTCATATTCAAGATAATCCCTCAATCCAAGCTCAAGATCTCCTCCCATTGAAACCAGGTAAATCGGTCTGCTCCAATCGTAATTTGCCAGCATATCCAGAACAATCATTTCACACTTTGTAAGATAATTCTTCTTTTCAGGTATCTTAAGCAACAAAGTATCCAGTATTTGGGCAGAATCAGCCTCGGAGACAATTCCACAGGCAATTGCATTTTTTACGTTGACAGGAAGAAGCAACTGCCTTGAAGCCACAAAACTATATCTCTTTCCATTTTCAGCCTGTAATTTAGCTTCGGGGTTGGCTATCAGATCTATCACTGCTTTAATGGGTACCGGCCTGTTCAATCTGTCAACAATATGAATCATATCATTTGTACCATAAAGATACTCACTCCTCGGCAATGAGAGTTTGACCGGTTCCGATTCATATGTTTTACGTTTCATCTGATCAATATACCAATCTGTTCCAAGGAGTGAAGTATTCATTATTCTTACATCTGTTCTGACTCCCTCAACCTCTTGAATATACCACAAAGGGAACGTATCGTTATCACCATGTGTAACAAGTATTGCCTGTTTATCGCAAGAATTCAAATAGTTATACGCAAGATCTCGCGCACTGTACCTGTTACTTCTATCATGATCGTCCCAATTCTCACAAGCCATCAGAACAGGTACACAAAGAGTTACAAGTGTTACTGCTGAGGCTGTCACTAATGCCGGAATTCTCTTCCTGAAGGCATCATAAAGAGCAGGAACGCTAAGCCCTATCCAGATAGCAAAAGCATAAAAAGATCCGGCATAAGCATAGTCTCTCTCACGAGGCTGATATGGCGTTTGATTAAGATATACAACTATGGCTACGCCCGTAAGAATAAACAAAAGTGTAACAATCCAGGTATTTCTTTTGTCCTTGGAAAGCTGATAAAAAAAGCCTAATATTCCCAGAAACAAAGGGATCATGTAATAATGATTTTTGGCCTTGCTTTTTACAATGTATGCAGGACCTTCGCTCTGATCTCCAAGTCTTGCTCTGTCAAAGAAAGTAATCCCACTCTCCCAATTCCCCCTGAGAAGATCTCCTGGAGTAGAACCATGAAGATCATTTTGACGACCTGCAAAATTCCACATAAAATAACGCAAATACATCCAGTTAAGCTGGTAGTCAAAAAAGAAGGCAAGATTATCTTTCATCAATGGTATCTTTTCGTCTGATCCGGCTATCGATTTCCCTCTCCCCTCTGTATACATCTTATAAAATTTCACATGATCATCAGAAGCAGAACTCCACATCCGAGGAAATACCATTTTTGAAGCAGGATCATATACTGGCTGAACAGGTCCCTCAACCTTTTTATATTTATTATCCACTTTAGCATAATACGATTCCTGTTTGATATCATATGGTGAAGCGAATGTCTCGCCATAAATAAGAGGATTACTGCCATACTGCTCACGTGCAAGGTATCTTACAAGTGAAAAAGCATTATCAGGTTGATTCTCATTTGTTGGAGTATTTGCAGATGATCTGATAATTACAACGGCAAATGTCGAATAACCTATCACAATCATAGTAAAACAAAGTAAAATCGTGTTGGCCAAAACTTTGCCTTTTTTATATGTATACCACACTGACCACAAAGAAGCTATAAGAAGCAACAGAAGAAATATAGCTGCACCAGTATTGATGCCAAAGCCAAGCACATTGACAAAAAAGAGGTCAAACCAAGCAGCTATTTTTGGTAAGAACGGAATTATTCCGTAAAGAATAAAGGCCAGAATTACACAAGAAAGCACAAATACCCAGACAAGCCCTTTGTTAGTAACATTGTATCGTTTATAATAATATATAAACACAAGAGCAGGAATAGTAAGTAAGTTCAACAAATGAACTCCGATAGAAAGCCCCATCAAAAGAGCAATAAGAACTATCCATCTGTTGGCATGAGGTTCGTCGGCGCACTCTTCCCATTTTAACATAGCCCAGAAAACAACTGCCGTAAATAAAGAAGACATGGCATATACCTCTCCCTCAACAGCTGAAAACCAGAAAGTGTCGGAAAAAGCATAAGCTAAAGAGCCAACCAGACCTGCACCAAAAACCGAAATAGCTGTAGCTGCAGTCACAGTCTCTTTATGCTTCTCAACAATTCTTCTTACCAAATGAGTAATTGTCCAGAACAAAAACATTATTGTCAAAGCAGAACAAATAGCACTCATTGCATTAACCATCATCGCCGCATGCTGGTTATCAGCAAAAAGAGTAAAAAATCGGGCAATTAGCTGAAAGACGGGATTTCCTGGTGGATGTCCTATTTCAAGCTTGTATGATGATGCAATAAATTCACCACAATCCCAAAAACTGGCCGTAGGCTCAATAGTCGAAAGATAGGTGAATGCAGCAATGATAAAAACCAGTAATCCTAGCAAGTTATTTATCAGTTTAAATTTTTTTTGCTCCATATTGTTTTTGCCTAATTATTGCTAATAATAAACAAAGTTACTATTTTGAATTTTTCTACCTAACTTTGTAACAAAAATCAGCAATGTCTCAGAATGATTGGAAGAGCAGACTTGGAATCGTCTTCTCAACAGATCCTGACTTCAACTATACAAAAGACAACAATAAAGACGATGCTATTCATACGTTAAAGCCCGAAAAACAATATTTGACAGTTGCTATAGATCGGAAACAGAGAGCAGGAAAGCAAGTAACACTTATTAAAGGATTTCAAGGTTCTAAAGAGGATCTCGAGTCATTGGCCAAAATACTTAAAAACAAGTGTGGAACAGGAGGTTCAGTTAAAGAAGGTGAAATAATTATTCAAGGGGATTTTCGTGACAAACTAATCAACATTCTCCAAGGCATGAATTATAAAGCAAAACGTGGTAATTAATGGAGCAAACCTGTGCATATCCATACGACTATTCCTGGATACCTGATTCTGTTCAAACTCTACCTGTGGATTCGCTGTGGGGAAAGAATAAATTTTACATAACAAGTAGTAATTACACGACATCACTAAGAGAGAAGTCAGGAAATGACAGTATTATGTCGGGGCTTTTTCTTACTTTTTTCATTGTGCTTATAATTTTTTCAAAGGAAATTATTAATGTTTCTCCTTCAATTATCAAATCTTTTTTTAAACTTAAAAATCACGAAAAAATTGAAGAGAGACTTGCTATCTCCAATCAAAGAAATATTGTGGTCGGTTTATTCTTTTATTATTATCCTCTCATGCTCTCCCTTACTTTAAGAGAACAAATTGTTGCAAAATATAATATGACTCCCCCACTATTTTTTTTGATTTTATTAGGAGCAGTAATTTGTTTATGGTTAGTTCGAAAGGGTGCTTTTTCATTACTCTCATGGTTATTAAATGAGAAATATGCATTTAATTTTATTGAAAAAATAAGTTATAATTATTTTATCATTTCCGTTTTTTGCACTTTCCCAATATCGCTGACAAGTTTTTTCTGGCCAGAGTTAGACAATAAATTATTCATCAACTTACTTATTTACTGTGCTTTATTTGTATATTTTATCTATTTGGTCAAAACTTGGCAAGTAATAAAATCTCGCCAATTTTCTCTGTTTTTTTATATTTTGTATCTTTGCACTTTGGAATTCTTACCAATTGCATTAACCGTTGATTTAATTCTCACTATATAAAATATGAAAGCCAAAAGGATCCTGATTTCTCAACCTGCTCCAACAAATGGATCATCTCCCTACACAGATCTTATAACAAAATATAAGTTAAGTATCGACTTTGTACCATTTTTCAAAGTTGAACCATTACAGGCAAAAGAGTTTCGCCTTCAAAAAATAAATATCCTTGATCACACCGCAGTAGTATTCACAGCCAAAACAGCTATTGATGCTTTCTTTAAAATTTGCGAAGAGATGAGGATTACAGTACCTGAAACTATGAAGTATTTTTGTAATTCAGAGTCCATTGCCCTCTATTTGCAAAAATATATTGTTTACCGAAAAAGAAAAATATTTTTTGGCAATGGCACAAATTCCTCAATAATTGATGTTATTGGTACCAAACATAAAAATGAAAATTTTCTTGTTTGTGTAACAGATTCATCAAAGGCAGATATTCATAAAATATTTGTAAAGGCCAAACTCAAACATACAAGCGGAGTATTTGTCAAAACCGTATTCAGTGATCTTAGTAATTTAGAGTTGAATAATTATGATATGCTCGTTTTCTACAGCCCTTCTGACATAAGATCCCTTAAACAGAATTTTCCTGATTTTAAACCAAACGGCATCCAGTTTGCCACATTTGGTCCGGCAACACTTAAGGCTCTCAAAGGAGCAAAGTTGACATCTACAGTCATCGCCCCTACACCTGAAGCCCCGTCAATTGCCAAAGCACTTTCTATCTACTTTGAACAAAAGTGATTGCAAATTACGAAAAGTCGAACGTCTTTCTTCAAGAACAGTTATTAAAGATGTATTCGAACACGGGGAACAGTTTTTTCTATTTCCCTTTAAAATCTTTTATCAACCAAATATTTATGAGTATAACAGGATTTTAATATCCATCCCCAAAAAAACTCATAAAAAAGCCGTTATAAGAAACCTGTTAAAAAGGAGAATAAAAGAGGCTTACAGACAAAATCCTCAAAAAAATGGAACTAATACCAAATTTGATATTATCTTTCTATATATAAGTGGTACAGTTTCTGATTTCAACCAAATACAAAAAAAACTTACCTATGTACTGGGCAAAATTCAAGAAAATAGCGTTAAGAGTGATCTCGCTACCATTGCTGATTCTGATTAAATTCTACCAGTACGGGATATCACCTCTTAAACCCCCATCATGCCGATTTACCCCTACCTGCTCTGCATACGCTGTAGAAGCTATTAAAAAGCATGGCCCTTTCAAGGGATTGTATCTTGCTGTTAAAAGGGTGTTAAAATGTCATCCATGGGGAGGAAGTGGTTATGACCCCGTTCCTTAATTTGCTTCAATTCCAAATCGCTTATAAACTTTATTCTTATCGGGTTCATCCTTTGAAAGATTGATTATCTCCTGCTTTGAAATTTGTGTAAGATCCAGTAAAACAAGTCCATCAACACAATAGTTAAAATCCGGATCTACATTAAATTTTATAATCTTCGAATTAATTTTGAGATATTTTTTCACCAGGGTAGGCAAACGATATTCATTGTTACTAAGACGTAACAAAAATCGATCAAACTGCTCAATACTCTCCATTTTATTCTGCATCAGATCATCAATCTTAACCCTAAGGTAATCAGGAAAAAAAGGATTCCTGGGTATTACATAATCATTAAAATCATTAATAGAGTGTTTGTTTTGAATATAATAAATCATAACACTTCTATAGAATTTCGGATACCAGGAGCTAATACTTACAGGGCCAATAAGGTATCTCACTTCAGGATGACCGAGAACAGAATATAAAAGTCCTTTGATAAGCAACATTAATGAAAGGGCATCTTTTTGATAATCAAGCGTTACAAATGATCGGCCAAGTTCTATAGACTGTTTAAGTACGTCCTGAAAAGGCTTTTCATAGCCAAAAAGGGAATTTGAGTATAAACCCTTTACTCCCCTTGTTTCAATTATATTTTTACCGAAACCCAAACGATAGGCTCCAACAAGACGTTGTCTATATTTATCCCACAAAATCAAATGTTTATAGTACTCATCGTATTCATCGAGATCGAGTGGTTTCCCTGTACCCTCACCTACTGCTCTGAAAGACTCTTCTCTCCTCCTGCCCAATTCGTGCATCATCATAGGTATAAGCTTATAATCAGCAAGATAACAAACATAATTGCCGGTTGAAAAAAGAAGACAGTTTTGTGGTAAAGCATTAATCTCCTTTTGCAAATGTCTTCTGTTATTAGGTAACGCAATAGGTGTAAGTGCCCTAGCTTCAATTTTTTGGGCTGTTATAATATTAGCTTCAAGAGCATATGTGCGAGCTTTAAGATATGCTCCCAAAGATTTAAGATCTTTATATTCTGATATTTCAGAAGGAGAGACTGACTTTCCAATTCTTACTGAAACAATTTTACCTCTTTTATTTAAAAGCTCCTTTGGAAGTCTGAGTGTCCTTAACAACGGATGGATCCTACCCGCCCAGTGAAAAAAACGCGAGTTAGTACCATGACAGTAAACAGGAATTACAGGTACGCCAGCATTTTTAATCAATTTGATAATAGATATCTGCCACTCTTTATCCTGAATAAATATTCCTCCATAATAAGTAGAAACTTCTCCGGCAGGAAAAAGTCCGAGACAGCCTCCGTTTGCGAGAGTTTCACTTGCCTGTCTGAGCCCAGAAAAACTATTATGTAACTCAGGATGATCTACAAAAGGATTAATGGGGAAAATATAATCGCGCAAATTGGGAATTATAGATAACATGAAATTCCCCAGAAACTTAATTTCTGGCCTTACAGCAGAGACGATATGCAATAATATTATTCCCTCTATTGAACCGTATGGAAAATTGGAAACTAAAATAAAGGGGCCTTCCTGTGGAATATTTTTAAGTTGTCTGTCATCGAGTTCATATCCAAACCCAAATTCTCTCATAACAGCAGTAGTAAAATCCCGTCCCTCAAACTGACAAATTTTACTGTATTTCTTATTGAGCGTATTTAAACCTAAAATCCACATCAAAAAAGATGCTGCAATATTACCGGGAAATCCTTTAAGTTTTATTGCCTTTTTAACGTCAGATTTTGTTACTACTCTATTCATAAAATATCACAAATATAGGATAATTGTTAATTTTACGAAAAATTATGAGCCAACGACCCGATATCAGAGAGACTCTCAAAATACTTCCAGCACAACCCGGAGTTTACCGTTTTGTTAACAAGGAAGGAATAATTATTTATATCGGCAAGGCAAAAAATCTCAGAAACCGTGTCTCTCAATATTTCCAGTCTGAAAACACACTCTCTCCCAAGACTAAAGCCATGGTCTCAAAAATTGATCATATTGAGTATACGGTTGTTAATTCAGAGGAAGAAGCATTACTTCTCGAAAATAATTTGATAAAGAAATATCAGCCTCGATATAACATTCTTCTAAAAGACAGTAAGACTTATCCATGGATCTGCATAAAAAATGAACCATTCCCAAGAGTCTTTGTAACAAGAAAATACAGTAAAGACGGTTCTCTCTATTTTGGGCCTTATAGTTCTGCGATGTACGCTCACAGTCTGATTGACCTGATTAATACATTATATCAGATACGAAACTGTAAACTGTCACTAACAGAATCAAATATAAAAACAAAGAATTTCAGGCCTTGTCTTAATTATCATATTGGAAAATGCAAGGCACCTTGTGCTGGATACATTTCTGATCATAGATACATGCAACAAATTGACGGAGTTAAATCAATTCTAAAAGGAGAGACTTCAAGATTAAAAAAAGAGTTTAAAGAATCCATGCTAAAAGCTGCACAAGAGATGCGATTTGAAGAAGCTCAAAATCTTAAGGAAAAACTTGATTTATTAGAAAAGCATTACAGCAAATCTACTATTGTAAATCCTTTAATAACAAATATTGACGTATTTTCACTTGCACAAGAAGATAATATTGCTTTTGGAAATTTTCTTAGAGTTGTAAACGGGTCTATAATTCAATCTCTTAACCTTGAGTTCAGACTTCAAATTGAAGAGAATATCTCCGATGTTATAAGCACCTTTATGGCTGAAATTCGTTCAAAATTTGGAGAGCTCTCCTCTGAGATACTTGTATCAGTAATGCCTGATGAAAATTTCTCCGGCAAACAAGTTCACATACCTCATAGAGGCGATAAGCTCAAACTACTTGAACTCAGCATTAAGAATGCAAACCAGTTCAAGGCAGAGAGAATAAAACAAGAAGAAACATTAAGGCCAGAAGATCACTTTAACAGATTACTTTCAACACTGCAAAAAGATTTGAATATGGATCAACTCCCAACCCATATCGAGTGTTTCGATAATTCAAACATACTGGGTCAGTATGCAGTTGCTGCCTGTGTTGTTTTTAAAGACGGAATGCCGTCAAAAAACAACTATAGACATTTTAACATAAAGAGTGTAGTTGGCGCAAATGATTTTGCAACTATGAAAGAAGTTGTAAACCGTCGTTATTCAAGACTACTTGCAGAAAATGCCCCGCTTCCTCAGCTCATTGTAGTTGATGGAGGAAGAGGACAATTAAACTATGCATATGAGGCACTTCGCGAACTTGACTTACATAATAAAATAAAAATCATAGGAATAGCTAAAAGGCTCGAAGAACTGATAATTCCCGGTGATCCTGATCCACTGTTTCTCGATAAAAATTCTTCTTCTCTTAAATTGATTATGCACTTAAGAGATGAAGCCCATCGATTTGGCATCAAACATCACCGTAATCAACGCAGCAAAGGACAGATTAACTCTGAGTTAAGACAAATAAAAGGAATTGGAGAAAAAAAAGAGGAGCTCTTGCTTGGTAAATTTAAAAGTTTAAAAGCTATTAAAAATGCGACGTTTGAAGAATTAACTGAAACTGTTGGGGGAAAAACAGCCAAAATAATTTATGACTATTATCACAAGTAGATTCAAATTATATAATGAATATTCAATATATTGGAATATTGAACAAAAACTGAAACACGTTATTATTCTCAGCTGTATGTGCAAATCTTAATCCTGCTGAAAGTCCAATAGATATATTCAATATATTAAAGTCAAGAAGCATATCACTCCCAACAGAAAACATGTTTTTATTTTCTCTAGAACCCACATTGTATGCATAATCAGCGAAAGGAATAACTTGTAACCTTTTAAGATATAATAGAGAAGGTATTTCTATATCTCCCAAAAAGAGAGGCAAGGCATAATCAATAGAAAAAGAATAATACCGCTTACCATAAAGTTGATCATATCCTTTTGGTGAGTCTGCAATATTGGATAAAAGATAGTTTTTACCCGAAAAATCTTGATATTGAAACGAAAAACCTATTTTAAGGCCATGATTTCTAAGTAATCCAGGCATATACGCATACACTCTTGAATAGAACAGTGATCCATAATTTTCATTTGAAAATGGAACTCTGTTTAACTTAAACACCATTCCCCATCCCCATTTAGGAAAAATATCTCTTGCAGCCATTTTCAGTACGCTGTAATATTGAATACCTGCTGAAATATATTGATAATAATTATATCGGTTATTTTCAATAGAATAATAAGAATCGTTACTGAAACGCCAAAGTAAACTTGGCAGCAAACCTCTGTTCCATCCGTCTTTCGAAAAATTTAAAGGTAAATACAAAAGAAGATCTGAGGTAAACATTGGTGACCCATTCACATCATAAAATAGCTGATATTTTTTTCTATTAATATCCTGAATCATTCGGATCTCTCTCCTCCATCTTGTGTTGTAATCCATTGATAATTCAATAACAGGGAACAGTCCCGAATAATTAAAACTCATATGACCCGCATGAAACCCGCTAACATAGGAATATCCAAACATTGTAACAGCACTCCCGAGCAAATTTTGAGAATAAATTGTAAAACCCGGGGCTATAGCTTCATACATACTATCAAAAGATTTGTTCATCAATTTATCTACATTGTAGTAAAATGGTGCCCAACTGTGGAAATTGAATAAATTAGCCCCTTTTCTGTAAGGCTTTGATTCATATCGCATTCCTTGTTCTACATGCACACTATCAATGCAATAACCCGCTTCAAGTGATAGTAAATCAGCAATTTCAATCTTTGCGGGCTTAGAAAAAAGAGCCGGTTCCCATTTAAGTGAATCCCTGTCAGCTTTTGCTATAAAATATCCTCCACTGTCATATTCTGAATAGTAAACATCACCTCTTTCATCGACATTTGGCTCAAATGCTCCAAATCTTGAATTAGTGAGTTTCTGAAGAAATTTGAGCTGAGGATTGTAGCAATATAAATTGTTAGTCCCGTCCAGATCGCTCTCGAATATTATTCCATCCGGTGTTCTGTTCAACCTCGTAATATATCTGCTCTGGTCCGAAATTTCATTTTCCCATTCTCCGGAGGACGTATCAAGCTTATATAACCCTAATCCCGACTCAGTAATAACAGTGGCATATAAGATATTATTCCCCATAAAAAGTGTTTCCAAAACCTGAGCACCATTTGGTACTTTGAATGAATCAATAATATCAAAAGAAAAAGTATTAATTAAAACGACTCTTGACCCTCCTTCGGGCAAATATTCGCTTACAGCAACCGTATCTCCGGTAAAAGAAAAAGAAGGATTTGAATAACTGCTTTTACTGGTCAAGGTTTGAATTTTACCACTTTTTACATCATACTCTCTCAAAACAGAATAACTTTCAAGTTCCCATCTTAAAGAAGGGAGCTGTTCAGTCCAAAAAATCTTCCCGTTACTATATACAAGATAACTACTCCTGTTTCCCATATAGGCTATTCTCTTCTCATTGCCTGAAGAATCTAACATTACAAGTCTTTCAGGTTCATCCATATCACTTTTTATGGCAAAGAGTGTATCAGGCGAGATACTTACAACAGATCTATAAGATGAGTAATCATTACCTTTGTGAGAAATTCGTTTATATAAAGTTAACGGCCTTTTGAGAGAATACTCATTCTTCCACTTTTCTCCAATTGAATACTTGATGTTTTCGAAGTGTTCTCTAATTGTATACCCCGTATAACTCTTGTAAGCCTTTTTTACACAGAAAGGATTGTAGAAATGGTCTGCCACATAGTTTGTTATATCTCCTATATACGTGCTGTTTCCAGAAGATGTACGTATGTATGAATGAACAAAATAACCCAAGCTATACTTATCAGGAGTAAACAATCTCCCCGAGCCCAGTTTCCATTTAGGCCAATTTCTATAATCTCCATCAAGAAATGATGCCTTGAAATAAATCATCTGTTCAGGATCTCTACCCCTTCCTGATCTTGAAAACTCTGTTTCAGAGACAACAGCATCACCTTCAAGTGCCCATTTACCCAGATAGACCCCGGCTGCCAAACCGGCAATTTGCTCTCCAAACAATTTGTTAAGTGGGCGAAATGCTCCAATCTCAAATTTACACATCTGCGCTACATGCCTTGTTTCATGAATTACAAGCTGTTTTTCCCAGTTCTGAGAATAACCTCTAAAAGAAAGTGGTCTTGTGATAAGTTCCATCCTTTCAGGCGCCCATGCAACTACTCCATTGCTCATTACAGTATAAGGATGTAATATTATCGGAAATGGTTTAATATCTGCTTTAAGCTTCTCCTCAACATGTGCTTTAGCACTGTTCATAAGATAAGCATATCTTTGTGCAAGAGAATCAATACCTTGTGGATAAATAATCCTAAACTCGCCCGTATTAATTTCCCTCCATTGTATATGAGAAGGGTCATTGCCAATATTGTAGAATTGAGCAAAAGATAATTGTGCAGACAACATGAAAGTCAGTGCAATTGCAGTAACAATGCGAATTTCTCTCATAAAAAAATTCCTGTTACGAAGATAATTAATTTTATGCTCTTTATATTTGTGTAACAAATCAGCTATAAATCAGATTATGAAAAAACTTCTACTGATATTAATCTTGATGCTGGAGGCTTTCGGCATCAATGCCCAAAATGATTCGCTAGCAATAGTAAATACAGAGTGGCACCAAAAACAAGTTGCAGAAGGAGTATTATATAAATATCACCACTTCTCGCACAACGATCTCTTTAATTCAAACCAGTTCATATCAATTATTGAGATTACAAAAAATTCCAAAAACAAGATCGAGATTTACCCCTCACCTATGCTTAAAGAGACAAGTCTCATGGCTTCCGAAAAAGGGGCAACAGCGGCTATCAACGGTTCTTTTTTTAAATTTAGCGACACATTAGATGCTAAAAATTACAATTCTGTAGATTATATAAGAAAAGACGGGAAAATAATAGCTTGCAACCTTTTGGAACCAAAGACAATAAGACTCATGCATCAGCTTGGTGCACTTGCCATTCATAAAGGAGAACTTTATATTCTAAAAGCTGATGAACTTAGAAACTGGGAAAAATATATATTGGCAGAAGATGTGCTCACCTCTGGACCAATTTTGAGAGTGGCAGGATGGGATGAGTCTCTTGAAAAAAAATCTTTTTACACTACAAGGCATCCTAGAACTGCTGTTGGTAAAAAGGCAAATGGAGATATATTATTAATAACTATTGACGGCAGAGCAAAAGAAGCTGCAGGCATGAGTCTCGACGAACTGCAAAAAATACTCAAATGGCTTGGCTGCAGCTACGCAATCAACCTTGATGGAGGAGGCTCCACAACTATGTACATAAAAGGATTCTCTGATAATGGAATTGTTAATCATCCGTGTGACAATAAAATATTCGACAATAAAGGAGAAAGAAAGGTTGCAAATGCAATATTGCTATTTTGCGAATAATTAAAGATGAAAAAACAAAAAGCACTTTTTATTTATACACACCTTTCAACTTTTGTTAAGGGAGATATAGAAATTTTATCTGAAATCTGCTCTGTGAAAACATTCAGGGTTGATAATTCTTCACGGGTAAAACAGTTTTTTTCCCTCATATGGGAATTGCTCTATCTCATTCTTAACATATGGAAATTTGATATAATTTATATCTGGTTTGCAGATTATCACTCATTTCTTCCTGTAATGTTGTCTAAAATAACAAAAAGAAGGTCATTCCTGGTGATTGGCGGATATGACGTATGCCGAATAAAAAGTGTAAAATATGGCAGTTTTATTAATCCGATAAGAGGCTTCATGACGAGATATTCGATGAATAACGCTTCCCTTTGTCTATGTGTTTCAAATTATATAGATAGAGTAGTCCGGTTTGTTTCAAAGAAAGCGAAAACACAAGTTGTCTACAACTGTGTAAATATCCCAGATGACATAAGCGACAATACTATTACAAACAGAGAAAAAGGTGTAATTTCCGTTGCGATAGCCAAATCTCCACAAAGTATTTTTATAAAAGGAATAGACAGAATTGTCAGACTATCACAAGAGTTAAAAAATATACCTTTTACACTTATAGGTACTGACAGAATAATACTGGAATCTATCTGTGGCTCTATACCGCAGAATCTTAAAATAATTTCCCGAATCCCTCACGAAGAACTTCTGGAATATTACAAAAAGTATAAAGTTTACTGCCAATTATCCAGAAGTGAAAGCTTTGCGGTTGCTCTTGCAGAAGCGATGTACTACAATTGTGTTCCTGTTGTTTCAAATACTGGAGGAATGACAGAAGTAACAGGTTCACTCGGGTATGTTGTTGATGGAGAAAACATTAATCAATGTTCTGAAGCTATTCTTTCTGCTCTTGATGAGCCTTATTCGGAACAATATCGTCAAAGAATTGAAAGTAATTTCTCAATAAGAAGGCGTTACGACGCCCTTAAGAGAATTTTTTCGTTGACCTACCAGGATTCGAACCTAGATCGACAGAGCCAGAATCTGTAGTGCTACCATTACACCATAGGTCAATATATATAAAATATTACAGTATCCCGTTCTTAAGTTGACCTACCAGGATTCGAACCTGGACTGACAGAACCAAAATCTGTAGTGCTACCATTACACCATAGGTCAATTGTGTAATTTTTGAGCCGACAAATATATGGCTTTTTTTATTAAGTCCAAAATTTAAAGAATCTTGAAATCCAATACATGTTCACCTAAATAATAATACAAAAGTGTCCAGAAAACAAATCTCAAACCCTTGCCAATCAACATAAAGAGAGCACTCTTTGTAAAGTTAATCCTATAAAACCCAAGTGCCAAAGCAAACACATCACCTACAACAGGCAACCATGTCATAAACGCAAGCAATGACCCAAATCTGTCAACATTTTTTTTCTGTTTGAGAAGTGTTTCCTCTTTTACCTTAAACCATTTCTCAATCCAATTCCATTTACCTATACGACCAATATAATAGGTAGTAAGCCCTCCTAACCAATTCCCGGAAGTTGCCACAATAAGTGCTAAAACTGGGTTGACACCAGCTATAAGTATCCCAACCATCAAAAAGTCAGAACTAAATGGCACTATTGTAGCAGCAAGGAAACAGCCCAAAAAAAGGCCTATAAGTCCTAATTGTGACAATAATTCCATTACAAGTCTATCTTTTAGATTTAAAGAAACTCTTCATCAAATTTCCACACTCCTCTGACAATACACCTTGAATAACCTCACATTTTGGATGAAGAAGCGAAGGAGAAAAAAGAGTATAGCCGTGTTTGGGATCAGAAGCACCATATACCAATTTTGACAATTGAGCCCAGTTAAGAGCTGCGGCACACATTGGACAAGGTTCGATAGTAACGTATAAAGCACAGGCAATAAGATACTTGCCACCAAAGCTGTTGGACGCCATTGTAATTGCCTGCATCTCGGCATGTGCAGTTGGATCATTCAATCTTTCAATCAAATTATGAGCCCGGGCAATGATTTTACCATTAGATACAATGACTGCACCTACGGGAACTTCATCCTCATCGAAAGCTTTCCTGGCCTCTTTAAGGGCTTCGGACATAAATAACTCATCCTGCGTCATAAACGTAAAGTTAAAATAAAAACATATATACTGCTGCACCTGCAACATACCCTAGAAAGGCCAGAGGAGTAAATTTCTTGAAATAGTAACTAAAAGGAATTTTCTCCATTCCCATTACTGTAACGCCGGATGCAGATCCAATAATCATTATACTTCCTCCTGTAACTGCACAATATGCAAGAAACGTCCAAAATGATCCATCAACCATAAAAGGACCTGCTGAAGCCAAAGGATACATGCCAACAGTCCCTGCAACGAGTGCTACATTATCCAAAAATGAAGAACATAGACCCAATACAAAGCTAATTATCTCCGGCTTAGGAATTAAATTATTTAAATAACTTGACATTACTGTCAATTCTCCCGATATTTTTAAAGCTTCCACCGACATCAAAATACCAAGAAAAAACAAAACGGTAGAAATATCTATTCTTGAAAAGACTCTGCTTACTCTCAGCTCCTGCAATCCTTTGCTTCGTCTGTAATAATAAAGCCGGTCTGTCATTATCCAAAGGAGTGTTAGACCCAAAAGAACACCCATGAATGGCGGTATATTAAAAGCTACTTGAAGTATAGGAACCATTGCCAATGAAACTAAACCGACAACAAGAATTGCCTTTTTGAAAAAAGGAGTAATATGAGAAAGGACATAATCATCCTCATCTTCTTCAAAATATTGCACCGCATCCTCTTTCCCAAACATAAATGTGACAAAAAATAGTGGAACAATCATCATTGTCAGCGCAGACAAAATAACATGATAAACTTGACTCCATACAGTTATGTTGCCGCCTGTCCATAGAATAAGTGTTGTTACATCACCTATTGGTGACCATGAGCCTCCAGCATTAGCAGCAATAATAATCATTGAAGAAAAGATAAGGCGATCCTCTTTGTAAATTACCATCCTTCTGATGAGTGTGACCATAATTATAACAGTCGCAAGATTACCAAGAACTGCAGAAAATGTAAAAGTCAAAAAAGAGAAAATCCAAAGAAGTTTCCTTTTGTTTCTTGTCTTTATCAATGAAAGAATAACATTAAATGCACCATGGGAATCAACAATCTCAATAATTGCCATTGAAGCAAGGACAAAAAATAGAGTGGTAGATACATTCCCGAGGGAATTGATGACTGATTGGTCAACATTTTCTGTCTCAATCAGCATCGTCCATAAAATAATGCTCAATCCAACAGCGACTGCGGCCTTATTTACTCTAATTTTATCCTCGAAAGCTATTGCAATAACACCTGCAATAAATAACAAAAACATTGTTGAACCCATATAAATAATTGATGAAAAAATTGCGGCAAATGTATTACATTTTTAAGACAAATTGACATTTTGTCAGCAGGATCTTCTGGCACTTATTTTGCTTTATTGTCATTCGTCGATAATAATTTTAACATCAAAATATCTAAAAAATAATCAACTATGAACATTAGACCATTAGCAGACAGAGTCTTGATCGAGCCAAAAGAGGCCGAAACAAAGACAGCAAGCGGGCTTTATATTCCCGACACAGCAAAAGAAAAACCTCAAGCCGGAACAGTTATCGCTGTTGGTTCCGGGAAAAAGGATGAACCCATGGAATTAAAAGTTGGTGATAACGTATTGTATGGTAAGTATGCTGGCACTGAAATTACTATCGACGGCAAAGATTACCTGATGATGCGTCAGTCTGACGTTCTTGCAATTCTTTAATTAATAATAAAATCAAACTTAAAATTTTCAAAATTATGGCCAAAGATATTAAATTCAACATAGACGCACGCACCGAGATGAAAGTTGGTGTAGATGCATTGGCAAATGCGGTCAAGGTTACACTTGGTCCTAAGGGTAGGAATGTAGTCATTGACAAGAAATTCGGTGCTCCTCAAATTACAAAAGATGGTGTTACTGTAGCCAAAGAGATAGAGCTTGAAGACCGTTTTGCAAATATGGGAGCACAAATGGTCAAAGAGGTTGCCTCCAAGACAGGAGAGCAGGCAGGTGATGGTACAACTACAGCTACTGTCCTTGCTCAAGCAATTATAAACGTAGGCATTAAAAACGTAACAGCCGGTGCAAACCCAATGGATTTGAAACGTGGTATAGATAAGGCTGTAGCAGAGGTTATTAAATCTCTCAAAGCTCAGAGCCAGTCAGTAGGCGATGACAATACCAAGATTGAACAAGTTGCTGCTATATCTGCCAATAATGACACAGAAATAGGTAAACTCGTTGCACTTGCGATGAGCAAAGTGAAAAAAGAGGGTGTTATTACAGTTGAAGAGGCCAAAGGTACTGAAACTGAGGTTAAAGTAGTTGAAGGTATGCAATTTGACAGAGGTTACATTTCTCCATATTTTATGACTAATCCTGAAAAAATGGAGGCTGTGCTTGAATCACCACTAATCCTTATAAGCGATAAAAAGATCTCTTCAATGAAAGACCTTATGCCTGTTTTGGAACCTGTTGCACAAAGTGGCAGAGCACTTCTTATTATTGCAGAGGATGTTGATGGAGAAGCCCTTGCAACACTTGTTGTCAATAAGTTGCGTGGAACACTTAAAATTGCAGCTGTTAAGGCTCCTGGATTTGGTGACAGGAGAAAAGAGATACTCGAAGATATCGCAATTTTAACTGGAGGAACTGTCATCTCTGAAGAAAAAGGCCTTCGCCTTGACGCCGCAACTCTTGACATGCTCGGAAAAGCAGAAAAAGTCACAATAGATAAGGAGAACACAACTATTGTAAACGGTGCTGGCGAAAAAGATGCCATAAACAAACGTATAGGACAGATTCGTAAACAAATAGAGACAACAACAAGTGACTATGATCGTGAAAAGCTTCAGGAGCGTCTAGCTAAACTGGCCGGTGGAGTTGCTGTTCTTTATGTAGGTGCAGCATCTGAGATGGAAATGAAGGAAAAGAAAGATCGCGTTGAAGACGCACTGAGCGCCACAAGAGCAGCTGTTGAAGAAGGTATCGTACCAGGAGGTGGAGTTGCCTATATCAGGGCAATTGATTCACTCAAAAATCTTAAGGGAGATAACGAAGATGAGAATACTGGTATATCTATAATTGCTCGTGCAATCGAAGAACCTCTTCGTATGATAGTTGAAAATGCCGGTATAGAAGGAAGTATAGCCGTTCAAAAAGTTAAAGAAGGGAAAGACGATTTTGGTTACAATGCCAGAACAGATAAATACGAAGAACTTCTTAAGGCTGGAGTTATAGATCCGACAAAGGTAGCTCGTATTGCTCTTGAAAATGCAGCATCAGTAGCTGGAATGTTTCTGACAACCGAATGTGCTCTTGCAGAGAAGAAGGAAGATAAGCCTGCACCAATGGCAGGGGCGCCGGGAATGGATATGATGTAAAATCTATTTTAAATAATTCAAAAAGTGTCTCAAGGTTCAACTTTTGAGACACTTTTTTTGTTTATTCCCATTGAATATAGTGCAACTTTAGTGCAACTTTTGTTTTGCATACATTTTATAACCAGATGTTTGTTCTAAGAAAATGTGCAACTTTTGTGCAACTAATTTTTATGATGATTTATTTGGGAAATATTTATATACTTTTGATCGGGTTAATATAAATTTTGCGTTTCCGCTTTCGCAACACACCCTCTCATCTTTGGGAGGGTGTGAATCTTTTTATAAAGAGGCAAACGCCCATAACATGACAAATTGACTGTGGTTGCGATTTATCGACCATTATTTGTACTCATTATATCTCTCCAAAGTTTTAAGAAACATGATTTTTAACTCAGAGAACCTAATGATATAAAAGTTTTTTAAATTTAATGATATAAATTTTAAATTAAATTATTTATGGACACTAACCCTGAGATAGTTCACCTTCTAACACTTGACGGAGGAGGTATTCGTGGGATTATCCCTGCCTCAATTCTTGCATATCTGGAAGAAGAGCTCAAAAGAGCACTTAACAATGCTCAACTTAAAATTGCTGATTGTTTTGATCTTATAGGTGGCACTTCAACCGGAGGGATTCTTTCATGTCTCTATCTTACACCTGATGAAAATAATCCATCTAGACCAAAGTATTCTGCTGCTCAGATAAGGGACTTTTACAAAGAATACGGCCCCAAACTGTTTCACAAAAGTTTTTGGTACAAAATCGTATCCGGTTTAGGGGTTTTCAAGAGCCGGTATTCTGAAAAAGCTCTTTGCGAGTTTGCAAATAAACTTATGGGAAATACATATATCTCATCCGTGATTAAAGACTGTCTGATAACTTCTTATGATATGAGTATGCGTAAGGCTTTGTTTTTTACTAAATACAATGTTAGTAAATATGGCTCTTCTGCGGATTATCTGCTTGCAGATGTAGCAAGAGCAACATCTGCTGCTCCTACATATTTCTCTCCAGCCAGAATATTTGCCAAAGACAACACTTCAAGACATCTAGTAGATGGTGGTGTATTTGCCAATAATCCCTCAATGTGTGCTTACGTAGAGGGCATGAAACTCTGGCCTGAGAAATCAATAAAAAATTATTGTATGATTTCAATTGGAACAGGTAAAGTTACTCACCCTTACGATTGGGAAAAAACTCATAAGTTTGGTTATTTGCAGTGGCTTCAACCCATTATTGATGTTTTGTCTTCTTCTGTAGGAGAGACTGTTGATTTTCAAATGAAACAACTTTTCACTGCTGGTGGAGTAGCTGGTAATTATATAAGAATTGAGCCTTCATTGCTTTATGCAGATCCCCGTATGGATAATGCTTCTTTAAAAAACATTGCCGCTTTAGAAGATGCTGCACGTTATTATATTGAGGACAATCAAGATCTCTTTGAAAAAATAGTAAACAGCATGCAGAATATAATATCGTCGGAGTAAGTAAAGACCCTGAAAAATCTCACAAACTATTCAAAGAAAAACACAGTCTCCCTTTTACTCTAATATCAGACTCCGATTTATCTATTCTCAAAGCATATGAATCCTGGGGCAAAAAAAAGTTTCTTGGACGGGAGTTTGAAGGCGTTTTGAGAAGAACATTTGTTATTGATGAAAATGGCTTAATATCTGATATAATTGACAAAGTGAATACCGCTGATCATTCTTCACAAATATTAAAATAAACGTTTATCCCACAAGCCATACCATTACGTGGTTTTCAAATACCATGTACTCCAGATCAAATTCTATCTCCTCTCCGTCAGATTTTATAAATGTAGCCTTTATATCACCATTGTCTCTTGGAGTGAATCTCTTTATTTCTATTTGATTGGAAAAATCAACATCTGATATTGACATTCTTTTGTAAATAGCCTCCTTGGCACACCAATAAATAGCAAGATGAAGCTGTCTGTTTTTGTCACTTAGATCATCAATCTCTTCTTCTGAAAGAGCTTTCTTCTCCACTGCAGTAAAATCTCTGTCAAGTGATTCTATATCAATTCCGACACTCTCTTCAGGATGTGTAATTATTGCGACAAATCTTTTCGTATGAGATATACTTATCTCTGTAAGGCTATTCTGCAAAAATGGCCTTCCATTGTCATGATGTCCCAAATAAACTTTCTCTCCGAAAAGTTGATTTAGAAGTGCTCTGACTGCTAATTTTTCTCTGCGTCGATCAGAACTTTTAATTAGCGAAAGTTCTTCAAGTTCATCGCTCGGTATTGAGCTCAGCGAGAGCAGTTCTTTCTCGCTCTCCACAATTTCCCAAACAGATATTGTCGCTCCACTCTCCAATTTCTTACTAAAAAAAAGTGCCATATCAATATACCTTTTGTGTTTTCATTTTAAACATCCGATTCATCAGTTATCTCCCCAACTATCTCTTCAAGAATATCTTCGAGAGTTACTATCCCGTCAGTTCCACCATACTCGTCAACGACCATGGCCAGATGAATTCTTTTTTGACGAAATTCCTCAAGTAAATCGTCAATCTTTTTGCTGCCGGGAATAAAATATGCCTCTCTTATATGGCTGTGCCAATCAAAATCGTATTCTTTATCCCTGAGATGTCCTATTAAGTCCTTGACATAAAGAAATCCGGCAACATTGTCTGGACTCCCGTCATAAACGGGTAATCTTGAGAATCCACATTCTATAGCCTTTGCAATAACATCTCGAGATTTCATGGTTTTATCAAGAGATACAATACTTATCCTTGGAGTCATTATATCCTTTGCACTTCTATTTTGAAATCCAACTATTCCTTTAAGCAAGAGTTTTTCTTCGACTTCTTCCTTATCCATTGTGTCATCTACCTCTGTGATTTCTTCTATGGATTGAGCAGTAACCTCCTCTGCAACTTTGCCATAAATCTCCTTTAATTTTGCAATCAATGCATAAAGAGGTTTCCCGAACCAGTAAATAACTGAAATCAGATGTTTTCTTTTTTTGACAAAATCAAAACCTTGTGTAATAGCTGTCCTTCTAAAGATTCTTCCACTTAGAAAAAGTAATATAATGGTCACAAAAAAAGAGAGTAAATAAAATATAAATCCTTCTTCGCCACCATTCATAAAAAGTCTGAATATCGAAAGAACAGTCAGCAATGTTGAAGTTATTAGTACTACTTCAGCTTGAATAAATGCAAACCGCATTGCCTCTTCCTCTTCTTTTTCTCCTGAAGAAAGCAAAACAATTTCTATTCCTTTTACAAGGGAATTCACGAGTAATATGAGGATTAAAAAAATCCCCAGTAAGAAATAATCAACGGTCAGATTGCAACTGGGAGGTTCCAACTCTAATAAACTAAGCTAATGGTTCTGGACACAAATATAAAAATTATAATTACTATTTGATAAAAGCGTTGAATTTTTCTAACATAAATGCCGGGTGATAGGACTCCTTGGCTTTTCTTAAACCTTCATCTCCTGCGTCGTCTTCCCGATTGATATATTTCAAACCTATTGCTTCTCTTTGAGCAAATTCTCTGTTGATCATTGGATAGGCACCTCGGATTGAAGCAAAAGCCTTTTCTATATGAATAATAAATGTGTCTGAATTAAGTTGCTCACCTATTGTGTAAGCAACAATTTTACCGTCAATTCTGAGGACACCTCCTTTAACTGACAACTTGCCAAAGTTTGCCAAACATTTAGAAACAGCTGCAGATTCAAGACAGAGTGACTGACTTTTACCACAATCGGCTTCCTTACACCATTCTTCATTAAAACCAATTATCTCGTCGATTGTGTCTTCAGTAAGCTCTTCATAACTCCATCCCTTAAAAAAATCCTTAAAATAATTAATATGATTCCTTTTGGACTGCAATTTTTTGCCAGATAATGAAATTAATTTCTCAGTTTCATATATATAGTCAAAGTTGTTTCTAACAACCTTGAAATTGAATGTTCCGGGAAAAAGCTCTTCTAATTCTGCTTTTGTCTGTGGGGTGAGAGATATTAAACTGAATGAGTTGCCTCTCTCATCTGCATCCTGCATTAACAACTCTATTACTTCACGTCTGTCACCTCTTCCTGCAGGATACAAATACCGGGTTTCTTCTCCACTTCCCGACTTTAACAAAAGAAAATCCTTGTATCGTGCACAACGTGACAAGTAAGACTCATCCCATATAAAGAGAGTTGTAAAACAATACTCCGCTCCTCTGTAATCGGAGTATCTCAGCAATTCATCAATCCAGATCTTGTCTGAAATTGTAACCTGCTTAAAATCTATCATATAATTTATTTATTCAGAAAGCCATTGCTTGAGTGTTCTTATGGCCTCATTTCTGAGCTCCTCCGGCATATTACCTATGCGGGATCTGTGGCTTCCTTTTGGTTGCACCATTACAACAACATTTTTGTGTTTTGGTTCATTAACTTTTACCGCACTCCAAGGATCATACTCCCCATATATGAAAAGCATCTTTTTATCAGTTGTAGCAACAAATCTTTTCAATTTTTTGTAGAGAGTTTTATCAAATTTAAATTCAGATCCTTCCGGAAGAAACAGTTTAGTAAGGTAGCCTTCAGCATTTTTAATTGATAAGAGTTCTTTAAAAGGTTTTATATCATATCCGTAATAACCAAGCTCTCTGGCTGCCTGTACAAAAAAAGGCGTACTTGAACTGTTGTTGACAAAATAATCCGGAGAACTTATTTTCATCCAATATTTAAAGATTTGATCGTCAGAAGCAGTACTGTCCGGGATCTCATAAATAGAATTGCCCCATTGCCAGAAAGAAAACGAAAACTCTAATACAGAATAGTCGTAAATATTATTAAGAGGCAGATTGAATGTATATTTATTGGATAAACACAGTGAATCAAATTTAGGTTGAAGACGAGTTCTTTTTTTGAGAATCTCCTTCTGGAAATTGAGAATAGTTGCTCTTTGCTCAGATGTGCCAACTTTTTTCTCAATAAAGGGCTCGTGACGTCCATCTTCACGGCTTCGGCACAATGGAGCAACATATGAAACAGTAATGTCTACATCCTCAGGAAAGAATGCTCTGTATATCAAGGATGTCTGACCACCCTTGCTAATCCCTGTAGCTATCCACTTACCCTTATAAATATTTTTAAAAAGAGTTACAACATTATGTAAATCGTTTGCTGAATTTTCTGCTGTAAGATATTTCCAATCGAGCGGTTCTGGAGTTGATTCGAGAAAATAGCGATGTTCAACAAATATAATATTTGCATCAAATATACTGGACAATTCTTCCCTATAACGAGGCATTTTTGCATAAGCCCCTCCATACCCTTCTGTTACAACTACAGTTGGTTTGTCTAATCCTGCATTCATAACAAAAACTCTTTGCTTGAAACTTCCAAGATCAGGATTTTTGTGATCTATTGGCTGCTCTACAAAAAGGAGATACTTGTCCTTAAACTGGTCTGTTTTGAGTCTTTCAACCCCACTAATGCCGGGAATTGATGAAATTAACTCTTTAAGAGTATCTTGAGATTGATTCTGTGCAGTAGCAGTAGAGGGGGATGCACATAGAAGAAATCCTGCTGCGATGAACAGAATCCCTATTTTCCTTATTGTTTTTTTCATACTGCAAAAGTAAAGAAAAAACCCTATTTTTGTAGAAATTATAAAGATAGAATAACAGAGGTACAACAATGAACAACTTTGTACAAGAGCTTACCTGGCGCGGAATGATACATGATATTATGCCTGGTACCGAAGAGATGCTTAATAAAGAATCTGCTTCAGGTTACGTGGGAATTGACCCTACTGCCGATTCTTTGCACATTGGTCACCTGGTAAGTATAATGATGCTCAGGCATTTTCAGGCTTGCGGTCACAAACCAATAGTACTTGTAGGAGGAGCTACCGGAATGATAGGAGATCCATCCATGAAATCTGCAGAAAGAAAGTTACTGGATGAAGAGACTTTACGATACAATCAGGAAGCCATAAAAAAGCAACTTTCAAGATTTCTCAATTTTAAATCTGACTCTCCTAATGCAGCAATTATGGTGAATAACTATGACTGGATGAAAGATTATTCTTTTTTGCATTTTATTCGAGATATTGGCAAGCATATTACTGTCAACTATATGATGAGCAAGGACTCAGTCAAGAAACGAATTTCCGGAGAAGAACGTGAAGGAATGTCATTTACGGAATTTGCCTATCAACTCGTTCAAGGATACGACTATCTATTTCTTTACCAGCATTACGGATGTAAGCTTCAAATGGGCGGAAGTGACCAGTGGGGCAACATAACTACCGGGACAGAGCTTATAAGACGAAAGGAAGGAGGAGATGCTTTTGCTCTTACCTGCCCACTCATTACCAAGGCAGACGGAGGTAAGTTTGGCAAAACCGAAAAAGGTAATATTTGGCTGGATGCTCGTTATACATCTCCCTATACATTCTATCAATTTTGGCTGAATGTTAGTGATGAAGATGCCCAAAAATTTATAAAAATATTTACAATGCTTACTAAAGAGGAGATCGAAGAGACCATAGAAAATCATCTTAAGGCTCCTCACTTACGTGAACTGCAAAAGCTTCTTGCAAAAGAGGTAACTGTAATGGTACATGGATATGAAGAATATGAAAAGGCATTAGATGCCTCTCAGATCCTTTTTGGCAATTCAACTTATGAAAAACTAAAAAACATTGATGAACAAACTTTTCTTTCAGTTTTTGAAGGTGTCCCTCAGTTTGAGATATCGAGAACAAGGCTCCCGTTAAATATTGTTGAGCTGTTATCCATTCATTGTAATATATTCTCCTCTAAGGGTGAATGTCGTAAGATGATTCAGGCAGGAGGATTGTCTATTAATAAAGAAAGATGTGAAACTACAGATCTTCAGATTACAGAAAATGAGCTTTTAAATAATAAATATATACTCGTTCAAAAAGGCAAGAAGAACTATTTCATTATTAAATTATTATAGAAGATGCAGAGAGAGAGCACCAGGCAACTTAAAGTGGCCAAACAGATTCAGAAGGATCTGGCTGAAATTATTCGTGAAAAGGGCATGGCTTTTTTTGACGGGGCAATGGTAACTGTCACTTCTGTCAGAGTCAGTCCTGACCTTTCAATAGCGAAAGTTTATCTAAGCGTTTTCCCTTCCACAAAAGCCAAGGATGTTTTTAAAATTATCGATTCCAAATCTAAATCCATACGCGGTGAATTGGGGAATAGAGTTTCAAAGCAATTGAGGATTGTCCCTGAGCTGGAATATTTTATTGATGATTCTCTGGATTATGTTGAAAAAATTGATGAACTTCTGAAAAAATAATTTGAATTTTTCATTTTTTATAGCCAGGCATTACCTTTTTGCTAAAAAGTCGCATAATGTCATCAACATAATCTCATTAATAAGTGCTGTGGGTATCATGTTGGGAACTATGGCACTTATCATTATATTATCTGTCTACAATGGATTTGACGGGTTAATCCGTTCTCTTTATAGTGTTCATGAATGTGATCTTTTGATAGTACCGGCCAAAGGCAAGAGTTTTGTGCCCAAGTCGGTGACTTTTGACCAGATAAAAGGCTCTTCAATGGTCGCCAACTTCTGCGAAGTTGTCGAGGAAAACGTGTTTGTTAAATATGATCAGGAAGAGGCAATTGCTACAATAAAAGGAGTCGATTCTTCTTTTGAAAAAGTTACAGCTTTAAAAAATTATGTAGTCGAAGGTGAATTCTCAATGTACCATGGAGAGATACCTCAAGCTATTGTAGGAAGAGGTATTGCTCAGAAAATAGGGCTTAAGGTTTTCTTTCTAAACGGAATTGATTTTTACTTTCCTTCTCGTTTCAGGCCTGTATCCTTTATTAATCCTATTTCATCTCTCAATAGCGAAAGAGTATATCCTGCCGGAATATTTTCCATAGAAAAAGAGTTTGATGATAAATATATCTACATCCCCATTGATGTGGCCAGAAATCTCATAGAATATGATAATGGCGAAGTTACCTCTGTTGAACTTTATCTTAAAGCCGGGATTAATCCTGAAAAAGCCAAAGCTCAGTTTTCTCTCTTATTGGGCAATGATTTTATAATAAAAAATCGATACGAGCAAAATGAAACCCTTTATAAAATGATGGGCTCTGAAAAACTCTCAATTTATCTTATACTTTTATTCGTAATAATCATCATTTCATGTAACCTTTTCGGCTCTCTTGCAATGTTAATTATGGATAAAAGAGAAGATGTAGGCGTTCTGAAGAGTTTGGGAGCAAACGAGAAATGTATAAAAAACATCTTTTTTTATGAAGGGTGCCTTATCTCTTTCACAGGAATTATTGCCGGGATTGTTGCAGGCCTTATCATATGCCTGCTCCAGCAACAATTTGGTTTTATCAAGATGCCCGGTAATTTTATTATTGAAGCCTACCCGGTTGTTATTAAATGGAGCGACATATTGGCAACTTTTTTGGGTGTTTCATTAATCGGGCTTTTTGCTTCAAAACTTCCACAACGTCTCTTTAGAAAAATTATTGAGAGCAAGGAGATATCTTAATAATTGTTGATGCAACGAAACAGGATCTTATTGCATCTATTAATTGTAGGTTTAGGTTTTAGTACTCGTAAGGGCGGATTTCTTTAAAAGGGAAACGCCCTTCATTACATTTATGTGGCAAATATCCCATAGATTGCAGAACCACTTCCAGACATAGAAGCATAGACTGCACCTTCCTCATAAAATTTCTGTTTCTTTTCAGCAAGAACCGGATACTTGTTAAATACAGGTTCTTCAAAATCGTTAATAATTCTCTTTGACCATTCTGATATTGGATAGCCAAGTAATTTTTTTAATGATTCTGTTTGCCTGGTCGGATTCAAACCGGCATAAGCTTCAGCAGTAGATACATAAATATCAGAAAAATCGAGTCTGATTTTATGATTTGCAAGATCAGGAATAATCATTGGAGTAAGAATATCTCCTCTGCCTTCAGCATAAATACCCTCTCCTGCCTTTGAGTTCAACTTTGAAGCATAAATAAAAAAAGGGCAATCACTACCGAGTTTAGATGCATATTTACACAACTGATGGTCTGTCAGGCCAAGATTAAACAGTTTATTAAGAGCTATCAGCATATTTGAGCCATCTGAAGAACCTCCTCCAAGTCCTGCTCCATAAGGTATTCTCTTAAACAAGTGAATCTCAACCGGAGGAAGATTGAAATCCCTTTTAAGAAGTTGGTAAGCCTTGTAACACAAATTATCTTCCATAGAACAGTCTGGTTTTTTCCCATAGACATAAAGAATAGTTTCCTCTGCTTCAACAACTTCGAGAATATCTGTCAGTTCTACAGGAAAAAAGAAAGTCTCAAGATCATGGTAACCATCAGAACGTTTACCAGTGATCTTAAGACCAATATTGATTTTTGCACAAGGATAGACTATCATTATCCACACTTTGTATATCCACAGTTCATGCAGCAAAGACATCCCTCCTGATACACCAGTTCTGATGAACCACATTTTTCACATTTTGCTCCCGTGTCATCTTTAGTGCCATCAGGAATATATCTTTTCAAAGTTCTTTCAACTCCGTTCTTCCAAGTATTTATGGCCTCACTGTCCAATTGCAGTCCGTGAACGAGATTTACTACGTCGACTATTGGCATCCCGTTGCGAAGTACACCAGAAATAAGTTTTGCATAGTTCCAATATTCCTTGTTGAACATATGTGAAATACCCCCGACAGTATTTCTGTAACCGTAACGGTCAATATACTGGAAATCATATCTTGACTTACCTGTAACTTCGTCTTTTTCTTTGACAATATACCCCATGGTAACTGATTTAGGGATATTTCTTGTATCCTCGTCAAGTAACCCTGTAAATATTTCATATGGAGCACCGTTCATAAGTCCAACAAGTGCAATCCATTGCTCTGGCCCATTTTTAAACCTTATTACTTCTGCCTCAAGAGATTTAGGCCTTTCAACCTTTCTAACTGAAGGTTTGGTATCTTTATCTTTCGCTGAAAGAAGTACGCCTGATCTTGAACCTTCCCTGTATACAGTAACACCCTTGCAACCATATTCCCAGGCTGTTTTGTACACATCGGCGACTAGCTCCTCCGAAACGGAATTTGGTAAATTAACAGTAACACTTATTGAGTGATCTACCCACTTCTGCATTCTACCCTGCATCTTGACCTTGGCCAGCCAATCAATATCGTTAGAGGTTGCTTTGTAATATGGTGACTTTGCAACAAGAGCGTCAATTTGGGGACCTTTCATGGACATTACCTTATCTTTGTCATAACCATTTACTTGGCACCAAGTTAAAAACTTGTGATGAAAAACATAATATTCTTCCCAGCAATCACCCACTTCATCCTTAAATGAGACAACAGCGTTCTTGTCATTAGGATTGACTTTCCTTCTTCTCTTGTAAACAGGCATGAAAACTGGTTCAATTCCGGAAGTTGTCTGAGTCATCAGCGATGTTGTACCCGTCGGCGCAATGGTAAGCATTGAAATATTTCTTCTTCCATATCTTACAATTAGGTCGTATAACTCCTCGTCTTCTCTTTTTATTCTCTGGATAAAAGGATTATTTTCCTCCCTCCTTGCATCAAAAATAGGAAATGCTCCCCTCTCCTGTGCCATAATATTTGAGGATCTGTATGCCTCTAAGGCAAGTGTTTTCTGAACTTCTACTGCAAAATCAATAGCTTTTTCCGCTCCGTATATCAAACCAAGAGCTGCGAGCATGTCACCTTCAGCAGTTATCCCCAGGCCTGTTCTTCTTCCACCTAATGTTTTTTTCTGAATTTTCTTCCATAGATTAAGCTCAGCTTCTTTAACTTCTTCTTCTTCCGGATCAGCACTGATTTTAGCTATAATCTGATCAATCTTCTCCATTTCAAGATCAATCAGATCATCATTGAGTCGCATTGCTTTTTGGACATGATCTTTGAAAAGCTCAAAATTAAATTTTGCTTCAGGTGTAAAAGGTTTATCAACATAAGAATAAAGGTTGATAGCTATCAAACGACATGAATCATAAGGACAGAGAGGAATTTCTCCACAAGGATTTGTACTGACAGTCTTATAACCTAAGTCTGCATAGCAATCAGCTAATGACTCCCTTATTATGGTATCCCAAAACAGCACACCTGGTTCGGCAGACTGCCAGGCATTATGAATAATCTTTTTCCAAAGAGCTGAAGCATCAATCTCCTTTACGACTTTCGGATTGTCTGAATCAATCGGAAACTGTTGTTTGTAAGGTTTCCCCTGCAAAGCCGCCCGCATAAATTCATCATCAATTTTGACAGAAATGTTAGCACCTGTTACCTTGCCTTGGTCAAGCTTGGCATCAATGAAATCCTCTGAATCAGGATGCTTTATCGAAATAGTAAGCATTAATGCACCTCTCCTGCCATCCTGAGCAACTTCTCTCGTTGAATTTGAATAACGTTCCATAAAAGGGACAATTCCAGTAGATGTCAAAGCACTGTTAAGCACCGGACTTCCGGCTGGCCTTATATGAGAAAGATCGTGCCCTACTCCTCCTCTTCTCTTCATAAGTTGAACCTGCTCTTCATCAATACGCATTATACCGCCATATGAATCAGCAGGTTTAGTGTGTCCTATGACAAAACAGTTTGATAATGAGGCAATCTGGTAACCGTTACCTATTCCTGTCATTGGTCCCCCTTGAGGTATAATGTACTTAAACTCCTTGAGAAGTTCGAAAATTTCCTGAGCAGTCATGGGATTTGGATATTTCTCTTCTATTCTGGCAAACTCATTAGCCAACCTCCATTGCATATCTTCAGGAGTTTTTTCGTACAGGTTGCCAAAAGAATCCTTCATGGCATATTTGTTTATCCAGACAGATGCTGCAAGTTCATCTCCTTTAAAATACGCAAGGCTGGCAGCCATTGCCTCTTCATAGGTATATGTATTCATAAGTTTGTAATTATTATACGAAAATGATAGAAAAAGTCGAAAGATTGCTCTACCGACTTTTACAAAAATATAGCAAAATGATGGAGAAAGTTAGTGAAAGTATTAAATCTTATCAACACTTAATCAACAACAGTTAATACTACAATTTGCACACTGTTCGAATTCACCTCTTAACCTCGATTCAACCAGTTCCTGCAGGCGATTTCTTAAAGGAACATTATTTACTTTTTCAAGGACGTCATAGATAAATGCAAGTTGTTGCAACAATTTAGCTTCCTCTAAACCAATCCCTCTCGACCTCATGTAAAACAAAGCTAATTCGTCCAAACGTCCGCTTGTTGCTCCGTGTGAACACTTCACGTCATCTGCATTAATTTCTAGATGTGGTTGAGCATAAACTTTTGCCTTTCTGGAAAGCAATAGATTGTGATTTGCCTGATAGGCTTCAGTCTTTTGAGCACCCTTTGCTACATTTATTAAACCACTAAATACAGCTCTCGACTCATTATCAAGAATGCCTTTAAATAGTTGTGAACTATGACAATTTGGCACCACATGTCTCATGTTAACATAAGTTAAAATCTCTTGCTTTCCACTTACAAGATATACTCCATTAAGTTCACAGATCCCACCCTCTCCCTCCAAATTCACATCAATATTATTTTCCAGCCTGGCACCATGAAGAGAAACTATATTCAATCTGAGATATGAATCTTGAGCTTGTTTGATTTTAAAATTCATCTTATGAGATGACCCGTTATGCTCGTTCTGCATTATTACAATATTCACTCTGCTTCCTTGTTGGATATTGATATTTAGCTCTGATAATGTAACAAATTCATCAAGAGACAGAGTGTGAGTACAAAGCAGTACATTGGAATCAGAACCCGCTCCAAAATCGAGCAAATTTGAAAACTGAAGATCAACTGTTTGCCCTGTTTCACGCACACTAATTATTTGCAAAGTCTCAGGGATCTGGGCTCCGGGGGAAATCTTTAAATCGAATCCCATCGGACTGGACGCTGAAAGATGAAGCTTATCCTCATAGCTCACCTCTTCATGCAATAACCCATTTGATAGATACGCCTGATGAGTACCAGGTAGTGGTACTCTGCAGCGAAAAACATCCGGGATTGCAGGATTGTATTTATACTGAAGTGCCATGATTTAACCGTTTATCAACCAATCATATCCTCTGTTCTCAACTTCAAGAGCAAGCTCCTTGCCTGCTGTCTTGATAATTTTACCATCATAAAGAACATGAACTATGTCCGGAACAATATAATTGAGCAATCTTTGATAATGTGTTATGATAATAAATGCA